>ERZ772766.3-NODE-3-length-265306-cov-11.703684_pt1 | contig 265306 bp, 212 predicted proteins | sample MGYA00511379_ERZ772766 | MGnify/ENA primary metagenome ERZ772766 (study PRJEB29015, sample SAMEA2737895) | human oral metagenome | biome: human oral; feature: human-associated habitat; material: dental | place: China | collected 2116 ... | reverse complement strand
CTATGTCGAGCGCTGGATCCCGGCGGGACTCGATCGGCCTATCGTGCCTGTCGTCAACCTGGCCGAGTCGCGACGCGAGGCGCTGGCCGCTCACCAGCAAGTAAGTGCGGCATCCGCAGCCGATGCCAGGCCTGAACGTGGTTGAGGTGGGTGTCCACGGGATGACACGGTTCGTGGTGGAGTTTGAATCGGCCCTGCCACCCGAAGAGCTATGGAGAAAACTGTGGGAACTGTCGCGGCACAGCACGGCAGTGTCCTTCACCAAGGTGAGCAGCGACGATGGCTCCGCCTTGCGTGCAGGAAGCCATTTCGTGGCGCGTACCGCTCTGGGCCCGCTGCGGTTCGACGATCACATGCTCGTGAACAGGTGGCAGCCACCGAACTACGCGGTCATCATCAAGACCGGACCGGTACTCACCGGCACCATCCACGCGAGCATCGAGGCAGTGGGCACCGGAAGCCGTCTCCACTGGGAACAAGACTTCAGCGTCCGCGGTGTGCCGGACGTCCTGGCAACGCTCGTGAGAAAGCCGGTGGCCGTAGGCTACTCCCGGGTGCTGCGTCGTATCACGGGCTGAGTTCTGACGGCACTAAGGCCACTGGGAGCCTTGTGTGTGGGTGGAGCTAAGGGGATTCGAACCCCTGACCTCTTCCATGCCATGGAAGCGCGCTACCAACTGCGCCATAGCCCCGAGAGCTGCTCCAGACTATCGGATGCTCTCCCCTGTTGGCAAAGCGGCCCTGGCCGCCTGTTTCAGAGCCGTTGCGATGGTTTCCATGGCGGCGTCGTCGTGGGCCACCGAGAGGAACCACGCTTCGAAGGCCGACGGCGGCAATGCCACTCCCCCGTCCAGCATCGCGTGGAAGAACCGCCCGTAGGCCGCGGTGTCCTGGTCCTGGGCGTCTGCGTAGTCGATGACGGGCTTCTCCCGGAAGAACACGGAGAACAGGTTCCCGGCGGTCTGGATGACGTGGGGCACCCCGGCCCCGGTCAGCGCGTCGCCGACCAATCGCTGCAGCTCGGCGGAGCGGGCATCTACCCTGTCGTAGACCTCCGGTTTCGCCAGGTCGAGGGTGGCGATCCCGGCCGCGGTGGCGAGGGGATTCCCGGAGAGCGTGCCCGCCTGGTAGACGGGGCCGAGCGGAGCCAGCAGATCCATGACCTCCCTGCGACCCCCGACCGCCGCGAGGGGCATGCCACCGCCGACCACCTTCCCGAAGGTGATCAGGTCGGGCGCCCACTCCGGGGCCTCGACCCCCGCTTCGAAACCCCACCAGCCGGAGGCTCCGACGCGGAAACCGGTGAGTACCTCGTCGAGGATCATGAGTGCCCCGTGCTCGGCGGTCAACCGGCGGATCTCGGCGTTGAATCCCTCGGCCGGGGTGACGACCCCCATGTTCGCGGGTGCGGCCTCCGTGATGACCGCCGCGATCTGCCCGCCGATCCGTTCAAACAGCGAACGCAGTTCGTCGAAGTCGTTGTAGGAAAGCACGATGGTGTCGGCCGCGGCAGCCACCGTCACCCCGGCGCTTCCCGGAAGCCCCTGGGTGGCCACACCCGAACCGGCGGCGGCCAGCAGCGCATCCGAGTGTCCGTGATAGCAGCCCGCGAATTTGACGATCTTGTCGCGGCCCGTGGCGCCGCGGGCGATCCGCACCGCGGTCATGGTGGCCTCCGTGCCGGTGGAGACCAGCCTCACGTGTTCCGCGACAGGAACCCGGGCACGGATCCGCTCGGCGAGCTCCACCTCCGCGCCCGTCGGCGCCCCGAAACTGAGGCCCTTGGCGGCCGCTTCCTGCACGGCCGCGACGACCTGGGGATGGGCGTGCCCGAGCAGCGCCGGCCCCCAGGAACACACAAGATCGACGTAGCTGGTGCCGTCGACGTCGGTCACTCGGCAACCGGATGCCTGCTTGATGAAACGCGGAGTGCCACCCACGGACGCGAATGCCCGCACGGGCGAGTTGACCCCGCCCGGGATCGCCTCGCAGGCCCGTGTCATCCATTCCTGGTTCAGTCCAGCCATTCGGCAACCTCCAACGCCCAGTAGGTGAGCACCACATCGGCGCCCGAGCGAACGATACTCGTGATCGACTCCTCGATGGCGGCGCGCCGGTCGATCCAGCCGCGTTCCGCCGCCGCCTCGATCATGGCGTACTCCCCCGACACCTGGTAGGCCGCCACCGGAACCTTCGAGACGGCGGCCACATCGGCGAGCACGTCGAGGTAGTGGCTGGCGGGTTTGACCATCACCATGTCGGCGCCCTCCGCCAGGTCCAGCAGCGCCTCCCTGAGGCCCTCGCGGCGGTTCGCAGGGTCCTGCTGGTAGGTGCGGCGATCCCCTTGGAGAGATGAGCCGACCGCCTCCCGGAACGGCCCGTAGAACGCGGAGGCGTACTTCGCTGAGTAGGCCAGGATCCCGACATCCTCGAAACCGGCCGCGTCCAGCCCGGCGCGGATCACCCGGATCTGGCCGTCCATCATCCCCGACGGCGCCACGACGTGCGTGCCGGCCCGGGCCTGCGCCACCGCCTGCTGCGCGTAGGCATCGCAGGTCTCGTCATTGATCACGCGGCCGTCCTCGGCGAGGAAACCGCAGTGCCCGTGGCTGGTGAACTCGTCCAGGCACACGTCCGACATGATCACCAGATCATCGCCCACCGCTTCCCGGCAGGCGGTGATGGCCCGCTGTTCGATGCCGTCGGGTGCCCAGGCCTGCGTGCCCCGCGGATCCTTGTCCGCATCATCGGGCACCCCGAACAGCATGATTCCGCCCAGTCCCGCCTCTGCCGCCGATCGTGCGACGCCACCGATCTGTTCGACGGTGTGCCGCCGCACCCCCGGCATGGCACCGATCTCGGCGGGAGACTCGCCGACGAAGACGGGCAGAACGAGCTGCGCCGGGCGCAGCCGAGTTTCGCGGACCAGTTTTCTCATGGCGGCGGTGGTGCGTAGCCTGCGTGGGCGCTCGATCATGCGTTTCCCTTCCCAACCAGTTCGGCGGCGGCCCTTGCGACCGCCTCCGCGTCGGGGGACGGCGAGACACTGGCCGCCACCCCAAGTTCATTCAACACCTTCGCGGTGGGTTGTCCGATGGCCAGCACCCGGGTTTCCTCCGGCCAGCCCAGCCGTTCGTCGATCACCCGCGCCACCGAGCCCGCGGTCACGACCACTGCCGCGAACTCCCCGGCCCTCCAGCGGGCCGCCAGTTCGGCGGGTTCCCGGGTCGCCTCCATCGTGTAGACGGGGAAGACATCGACCTGCCAGCCCAGTTCCCGCAAACCCTCGGGAAGATCCGGTTTGGACAGCGCCGATCCCGGGATCACCACCCGTCCCGTGCCTGCCGGGAACTCCTCGACGAGTCCTGCCGCGTTGGCCTTCCCGGGGACGAGGTCCACCGCATACCCGGCCGCTTCCAAGGCCGCTGCGGTCGCCTTACCGACGGCGGCGATCCGCCCGGGCAGCCGGACACCCAGCCCCTGAAGGGCCTCGACGGTACGGGCGGAGGTAACCACCGACCAGTCGGCCTGCCCGAGGTCGAGTCCGTCGACCAGCACTACCGGAGCCTGCACCGGGAATATCGTGACCTCCAGTCCGGCGGCGCTCAGTGCCTTTGAGAGCGCGCCCGCCTCGCGGGGAAGGAACACCCTGCGTCCCCCGGCCTGGGGCCACAGGTCCGCGTCGTCGTGGAACTCGGCCAGCCGGGAGGCGCGGGTGGCGTCCAGCTGGGTCACGTCGGCGGCGCCGAGGGCGAGCAGCCGGGAGGCGGCGGTTCTTCCCGCACCGGAAATCAGCGGCACCTCGGTTCTGGCCTGGCGGGTGCCGTCGGCGGAGTACACCCCCGCTGCCAGCCCGTCGCCGGTCCCGAGGGCCGCTATCGGGGCCGCGCAGCCACCGCCCAGGGCTGCCAGGACAGCCCGTTCCTCGGTGACCGCGAGTCGCGTGTCCGCGTCTTCCAGGGCTTCGAGGGCGGCGATCAGGGCGGCATCACCGGACCGGCACTCGACCCCGAGTGCCCCCTGCCCGGGGGCGGGCAGGATGGGCAGTTCCTCGGTGATCCGTCCCGCGAGCCCGAGGCGGCGCAGCCCCGCCGCGGCCAGCACCACCGCATCCAGGTCGCCGGAGGTCACCCGGGACAGCCGGGTGTCGATGTTGCCGCGGATGTCGACGAAGACCAGGTCGGGACGCAGGGCCCGCAACTGCGCCACCCGTCGCGGCGACCCGGTGCCCACCCGGGCCCTCTTTGGTAGTTCGGCCAGGCTCAGGCCGTCGCGGGAGCACAGCGCGTCACGGGGGGATTCCCGCTCCGGGGTGGCGGCGATCACCAGTCCGGGGACGGGTTCGACCGGGAGATCCTTCAGGGAGTGGACGGCCAGGTCCACTTCTCCCCTGAGCAGCGCGGAACGCAGCTCCGCGGCGAACACCCCGAGCCCGGAGAGCCGGGTCAGCGACCCGCGTTCGTGATCGCCGCGGGTGCGGATGGTGACGATTTCCACCTCGTGTCCGAGGGCGCGGAGCCGGTCGGCCACCCAGGTGGACTGGGTCACCGCCAGGGTGGATGCGCGCGTTCCCAGCCTCATGCTGCCGCCTCCAGTCCGGATGCGATTGCGGCCTCTATTCCATTGCCCGCCACCCAGGCCCCCGCCACCTTGATGTTGGTGGGAAGGGATTCCAGCAGCCCGGCCCGTTCCGCGGCCGGGAGCGCCCTGGGTACGGCGGGCCAGCGCACCAGGGCGTGGTCACGGAGCACCAGGTTCTCGCACCCGAGCAGCAGGCGGGCATCGGCCAGGGCCTGCTCCCGGGTGGGGTTGGCGTCGGGCGCGTAGCTGAGGCGGATCAACTCCACCCCGCCGCGGCTCCAGGGCCATTTCGCCGAGTAGTGGGTCAGCGCCCGGGCTCCGAGCCCCGGGATCGGCTGGCCGAGCATCACCCCGGAACCGACCGGCGCCCCCGCCAGTGGCTCGGGTTCCAGCGCCAGGACCGCGTTGAGCGAGGTCCCCGTCGCGGGTGCCGATGCGGTGACTCCCAGCCCGCTGAGCAGTTCCGCGGCGGGACGGGCGGGACAGGCCAGGATTACGCGGTCGGCCTCCAGTCGGTCACCGCCTGCGGTGACCGACGCGTCGCGTCCGATCTCGGTGACGCGGGCACCGAGCCGGATCTTTCCGCCGTTGCCCCGGATGTCGGAGGCCAGGGCCTCGACGAGGCGGATCAAGCCCCCGATGGGTTGGGCGACGGCGGAGCGGCTGCCGCGGGCCGCCGCGACTTTCGCGTACAGGGAGCCGGGTCCCCTCAGGCCGGGCGCGAACTGCGCCAGCGGCATCTGGTCGGGTTCCATCCGGTAAACGGTCCGGGTCACGGGGGCCACCAGCCGGTCGGTGACGGCCCGGCCGAGGCGCGCGGTCACCAGTTCGCCGACGGTGGCGGCGTCGGCCCCGATCTCGTCGCCGAGTCCGGGTTCGGCCAGTGCCGTTGCCAGGTCCGTGCCGTCCAGGGCGGCAGTCAGGGCCGGATCGTCCGGGTCGGCGGGAATGCCCATTACTCCGTCGGCGCCGGGCCAGGACCGCGTGGCGGACCAGCGGATGTGCGGTCCCCCCGTGGGGGCGGCGACCTCCAGCCCGAGGGTCGCGCACAGTTCGTCCGCGACTCCCAGGCGGCGGGCGTAGGCCTCGGCCCCGCCGTCGATCACCTTCCCGGCTATCGTCAGCGGCGCCACCATCCCGCCTATCCGTTCCGAGGCCTCCAGGACGACAACCTCGGCGCCCGCGCGGGCCAGCCGGTGGGCGGCCGCCAGCCCGGCCACCCCGGCCCCGACGATCACGGCCCTCACAGCTCGTGCACCAGGGCGACGAGGTCGGTCAGCACCGCGGGATCGGTCTCGGGTGGTACGCCGTGCCCGAGGTTGACCACGTGGGCGGGAGCGGATCGGCCTCGCTCGACGACGTCCCTGGTGTGGGCGGCGAGGTTCTCCCAGCCCGCGGCCAGTCTCGCGGGATCGATGTTGCCCTGGAGCACTTTTCCGGGCAGGCGGCGCGCGGCCTCGTCCAGGGGGATGCGGTGGTCTATCCCGATCGCCTCGGATCCGCATTCGGCCATGGCCTCCAGCAGGTGTCCGGTTCCGGTGCCGAAGTGGATGCGGGGCACGGAAACGCTCTCCAACGCCCGCCGCGAGTAGGGGGCGACCCGGGTGGTGTAGTCGGCCAGGCAGAGCGTCCCGACCCAGGAGTCGAACAGCTGCACCGCCCGCGCCCCGGCCGCCACCTGGATGCGCAGGAACTCACCCGACAGGTCGGCGCACCAGCTGAGCAGCCGGTCCCACGCCGCGGGCTCGGCGTGCATGAAGGCCCGCGCCCCCAGGTGGTCGCGGGAGCCGCGACCCTCCACCAGATAGGCAGCCAGGGTGAAGGGGGCGCCCGCGAATCCGATCACCGGCGTGTCCTCGCCGAGTTCCGCGACGGCCAGCGCCACCGCTTTCTCCACGGCCGATGCATCGAGGATCCGGCGCTCCACCAGCCTGTTCACCTCCGTGACGCTGTTCACCGGTTGTTCGAAAACCGGTCCCACCCCGGCGGTGATCGTCACCTCGACGCCCGCGAGCGCCAGGGGGATCATGATGTCGGAGAAGAACACGGCCGCGTCCACACCGTGGCGGCGCACCGGCTGGCAGGTTATCTCGGCGGCCAGTTCGGGTTTGAGGCAGGCATCCAGCATCGCGACGCCCTGTCTCGCATTGCGGTACTCTGGTAGTGATCGCCCAGCCTGACGCATGAACCACACGGGCAGACGTTCCGGCCGACGACCCTCGAGGGCGGCCAGAAGGGCAGGCTGATCGCTTCTCATCATGGCCGAATTCTGCCCTATCGCCAGAAATCTGGTTCACTGGAACCACTGTGAGCCTTCGCATCTTGTCCGTAACGCATGACCTCCACGGTCTGACCGAGGTCCAGCGCGTATCTCAACATACGGACACTCTGTCCGCTTCATTGAGGAGCACCGCCGGTGTCGAGGGCCTGGTCACCCTGGCGACCTGCAACCGGCTCGAGTTCATGATCGACTCCCCGAAGGTACCCGAAGCCCACCTGCGCCTGAGGCTGGCCCGCGAGCTCGATTCCCAGCCCGACTGGGTCGTGTACGAGGGCGAGGACGCCCTCACCCACCTGTTCCGGGTCGCCTCCGGGCTGGAGTCGATGGTGGTCGGTGAGCGGGAGATCACAGGGCAGCTGCGCCGCGCCCTGAAGACCGCACAGGCCTCCGGTGACGCATCCGGCACCCTGACCAGCGTCATCAACGCCGCCCTGCACACCTCCCGGCGGGTGAGCGCCGAGACCCGGCTGCAGGAGTCGGGACGTTCGGTGGTCAGCGTCGGCCTCGACATGACCGGAATCACGGACTGGGAAAACCAGCGGGTGTTGCTGGTGGGCACCGGTTCCTACGCGGGCGCCGTCGTCGCGGCACTGCGGCAACGCGGGGCCGGAACCATCTTCGTCCACTCCTCGTCCGGGAGGGCGACCGGATTCGCCGAGCGGCACGCCATCACCCCCGCTCTGGACCTAGATTCGGCCCTGGGCAAGGCCACGCTGGTGGTCACCTGCCGAGGCTCGGCCACTCCCGTGGTGACCACCGCCAACCTCAAGGACGCCACCCCCACCGTGCTGCTCGACCTGTCCTTGCAGCCGGACGTGGATCCGGCCGTGGCCTCTCTCCCGGGGATCACCCTCCTCGACCTGACCGCGATCCAGGCCGCCATCTCCCCCACCTGGGCCGCCGACTCTGCCCACGCCGAACGGATCGTCGCCGAAGGGGTGCACGATATCTCCGATCGCCTGGCCTCCCGCGCCGCGGACCCCGCGGTCGCCTCGCTGCGGGCCGCGATGCTGCGGATCGTCGACGAGGAGGTGGCGCGGCTCCCGCAGGGCCGCGCGCTGACCGTCGAGGACTGTGCCCTGGCGCTTCGGCATCTGACCACGAAGCTGCTTCACACTCCCTCGATACGAGCACGCGACGCCGCGGCCGAGGGCAGAATCGCCGACTACCTGGCGGCCATGGAGGAGCTCTACGGCATCGATATCCAACCCGATTTCGACGTTAAGAGCCATCGTCGCTGCCCGGTGACGGGGCTCAGTTTCGCCGATCTCGCCACCGAACCCACGGAGATCAGATGAGTGATGCCCTGAGCCCGTATTCGGCCGTGCTGCTGGCCTCCTACGGGGGTCCGCGCCAACCGGAGGACGTATTGCCCTTCATGCGCAACGCCACCGCGGGACGGGGGGTGCCTGACGAACGCCTGCTGGAGGTCTCCCAGCATTACCAGCTCTTCGGTGGTCGCTCCCCCATCAACGAGCAGAACGAGGCGCTCCGCGACGCCCTCGTGGCGGAGTTGAAAAGACGAGGCTGCCCCCGTCCTGTCGTCATCGGGAACCGCAACTGGACCCCTTTCTTCGCCGAGACCGTCTCCGCCCTGCACCGTGACCGTCACGACAGAGTGGTGGCGTTGACCACCGCCGCGTATTCCTGCTATTCCGCCTGCCGTCAGTACCGGGAGGACCTGGCCGCTGTCATGGAGCAGATACCGGGCGTGGTCATCGACAAGGTCGGCCCCTATTCGGAGCGCGACGGTTTCATCTCGGCCAACGTGGACGCCCTGGTAGCATCCGTGCAGGCGCTGCGGTCCCGGATCGGCGACGGGGTGATGAAGGTGTTGTTCGTCACCCATTCCATTCCCGTCGCCATGAACGCCGCTTCCGCTAACGGCACCCCTGCTGCCCGCTACGACGCCCAGCACATCAGGGTTGCCTCCCGGGTGGCCGAGGCCGCCGAGGCCTACCTGGGTGAGCGTCTCGACTGGGAGCTGGTCTACTGCTCCCGTTCGGGCAGCCCGCGCGTCTCTTGGCTCGAACCCGATGTCAACGACCGCTTGGCCGAGCTGACGGGCGTAGCCGGCGTGGTCGCCGCCCCGATCGGTTTCATCAGCGACCACATGGAGGTTGCCTACGACCTGGACACCCAGGCCCGCGAATCGGCGGCAGCGGCCGGTTTCGACTACGAACGCGCCGCCACCGCCGGCATCCACCCAGACTTCATCGCCACCCTGGCCGATCTTCTTCTCGAGCAGGCCGCCGTGGCGCGGGGCGAACTCGCCCCACCCGACCATCCCTGCCTCACGGAGCCGGCGAGTTGCTGCCTCCCCCATCCGCAGAAGGAGCAAACCCATGTCCCATCCGCATCACACGCACACTGATCCCCGCGACCATCTGATTCCGGCCGAGGAGGTCAACGCCACCCCGCACTACGTGATGTATTCGGTGTTCCGCACCGCGGGTCCGCTGCGCGATCCCGACACCGCGGCCACGGAGAAGGCGGTTCTCGACACCGGAGTGAGCATCCGCGGCTGGTACGACATCGGTGGTTTCCGCGCCGACGCTGACCTGATGCTGTGGACCCTGGCCAACGACCCGCACCAGCTGCAGGCGGCCTACCACGCGCTGCGCGGCTCTGGGCTGGGCCGGGACCTGGAGCCGGTGTGGTCCTGCATCGGTGTGCACCGGCCCGCCGAGTTCAACCGCGGCCACACCCCGGCCTGTTTCTCCGGTGTCGCCCCCCGCCCGTGGGCGTGCGTCTACCCGTTCGTGCGCAGCTACGAGTGGTACTACATGGACGAGGAGCGCCGCTCCAAGATGCTGGCCGCCCACGGCCGAATGGGCCGCGAGTACCCCGACGTGCCGGGTTCCACCACCTCGGCCTTCGCGCTGAACGACTACGAGTGGCTGCTGGCCTTCGAGGCCGACGAGCTGCACCGCCTCACCGACGCGATGCGGCACCAGCGTGGGGCCGAGGCCCGGCTGCACGTGCGCAAGGAGATCCCGTTCTTCACCGGTCCCCGCGTCACCCTCGAGGAGTGGGTCTCCCGCCAGCCCCGGAACTGAGAGGTCCGGCATTCCCCGAAGCCGATCGGGTCGACGAGTCGCGTGGGGTGGGGCATTCGAGATGCCCCACCCCACGTGGCCTCGGTTCCGTCCCCTAGCCCTCGATGACCTCGCGGAGGAGCCTCAGGACCTCGGTCGCGGAGTAGTTCTCGGTGGTTGCGGCCACCTTGATCCCGGCCCGTTCCAGCACCTTGGTGGCGGAGTCGCCGACGGCGAACACCAGCACCTCGGGATGCCAGCCGAGGAGACGCCCCACGGCTATCGCATTCGAACCTGAGGTGACGATCACCGCGTCGAATGCGCCCTCCTCCCACATCTCGCGGATGTCGGTGGGCGCCTCCCGCAACAGCTGCATGGTGTAGACGGGAATCAGCTGGGCCTTCCAGCCCTTCGCGTGGAGCCCGGAGATGAATCCCGGCGCGAGCAGGGCCGATCCGGGCACCAGGACCGTTCCCGTTCCATCGCCCCGGGGCCAGATCTCGAGGAGCGCGGGAACACCGGCCGCTCCCTCGGGCACCAGGTCGACGTGGTAGCCCATCTCGCGCAGCGCATCCGCCGTTCCTACGCCGACGGCGGCGATCTTCGCCTCCTTGGGGAGCCTCCAGCCGAGTTCCCGGATGCTCTCGACGGCGCGCACCGAGGTGAACGCCACCCAGTCGGCGCCCTCCAGGGTGGAGCTGACCGCCAGCACCTCGCGGCGCTGCAGCGTCACGGAGGTGACGTCCAGGCCGTGTTCACGCAACCCGCGGGCGATCCGTCCTTCCTCGCGGGGAACGAGGATCCTCGCCTTGGTGAGTTCGGTGACCCGGTGGCCGCTCTCCGCCTCGGGTTCGGTTTCGTTCTGTGACTGGTTGCGTCCGAGTTCCTCGGCCCCTTTGGAACGCAGATAGGCGGCTGCGCGACGGGCGGTGCGCACGGCGTGGTACTCGGAGGTGGGCATGCCCATCTGCACCATCAGTCCCTTGGAGCCGTCCTTCGGCAGGACCGCGACGATCAGCGACAGCACCCCGTCCCGCTTGGCCTTCGCGGCCACCGAGACCGCTTCGCTGACGTCGAGGGCGGCGTAGGCTGCCCGCTCGGCCATGACGCAGACACGGGTGTCGGGATGATCAAGTTCCTGAAGGATGCCGATGAGTTCTTTGTCCTCGCTGCGGCACTCGAGACCGGTGGCCCCCAGTCCGGCATCCGGGAGGATGCCGTCCAGGTATTCGGTGACGAGATCGAGGCGCCCCACGGCCTCGAAGTCGGCGGCTCCGGCCACCAGGCCGTCGATCTCGCCGGTGCGCACCTTCTCCAGGAACTCGAGGAGCTGTCCGGGGGTGCGTTTGACGAACGTGAGTCCGGGGTTGATGCTCAGCAACTGCGAGCGACGCAGGCTGGAGCGCGTGGCTATCACCGATCCCTCGGGAAGCTGTTCCAGAGTCAGGCCGTCGCGGGCCACCAGTGCGTCGCGCTGATCACCGCGTTTCAGGACGGCCGCGAAAGTCAGACCCGGCATCTGTTGTTTGGGGATGCGGTGCATGCGATGCACCACCATGTCGAAATCACCACGCATCAGGCCGAGACGCAGCTGCCCCACCGTCTCGGAGTCACCTGCGGCGGGGATGTGCACCACATCCACGTCGTGTCCCATTTCCCGTAGGGTGGCGGCCACGGCTTGCGAGCGGGCTACATCCACCACGGAGTTCTTCGTGCCAAGACTGATCTTCAACTCGTCCATCCTCACTGAATAACGACTACGGCTGGTTAATCGTCGGGCCCAGCCTATCGATCCGTGAGGGAGGATTTGCCGTCAGGATGGATCCGCGCGATTCGCCCAGTCCTCCAGCCCCGGTCCGACCTCCTCCACCCCGGGATCCGGGAGCAGGGCTCCCCGCCGGAATGCGCGCCCGAAGCCGGTGGGCAGGAACACAGGAGTCGGAAGGATTCCCCCAGGTCCAGGGGTTCTCCGCACCAGTTCCCAGAGGGTCATCTCCTCTGGGCCGGACACCTCGACGAGATCCCCGCCGCGTTTCCCCGACGCCGTCTCGGCCAGCACCCGGGCCGCCGCCTCGAGAGCGATCGGCTTGATGCGCATCCCGGGCACGAACCCCAGCGGACCCAGCCGGTTGCGTTGCAGGACTTGGGCGCCGAACTCGAACCACTGGGTGGTGCGCACGATCGTCAAGGCCGGGCTGAACCGCCTGGCCGTCTCCTCCTGGGCCTTCTTGCCCGCGAAGTACCCGTATCCCTGAACCTCCGGCCGGTCGGTGTTGACGATCGACAAGAGGATGTGGCGAGCTCCCGCCTGGGCCGCTGCGTGCGCAACCGATCGCGCAGACCGTTCGAAGAACTCAACGCAGGATTTGCGCCCGGTGGCGACGATGTTCGTCGCCTCGATCACCACATCGGCCTCGAGCGGCGGCAACGATTCCGCCGTCACGTCGAACCCAGTGGAGCGCGAGACCTGTCGCGCCCGGATCCCCTCGGCCTCGCAGGCGCGCTGGATCGCGACCCCCGAGGCCCCTCCCCCGACTATCACCGCATGCATGCACATCTCCCATCCCTCTACGACCGTAGAGACTATATGATCGTAGAGGATACACGGGAGGGCGGATGGACCGACGACAACGGATCGCGAATGCGGGGATCGCCCTGATAGCGCGCGGCGGCACCCACCGCCTGACCCACCGCGCGGTGGATACCGAGGCCGGGCTCCCCAACGGCTCGACCTCGTATTACGCGCGTTCCCGCCGCGACCTGATCCGTCTGGTGATGGAACAGCTCTCCGCGGAATCGCAGGCCGACCTGACCGACATCGAGGTGCCCGGGAAGCTGACGGTCCGGCAGGCCACCGACCTGGTGGGCAGGCTGGCCGAACGACTCATCCTGAACGGCGATGCGCAGGCGGCACGGTTCGCCCTGATGTTCGAGGTCCGCGACGATGACGAGCTGCGCCGAGAGCTCACCGTCGACGCCCCGGTGCGTCGCAGTTTCGATGAGAAGGCCGTCGAGCTGCTGCGCGCCCTCGGCGTGGCTGATCCGGAGGAGAAAGCACCGGAGTTCGTCGCCCTGGTCGACGCGGTCCTGATGTACCGGGCCGTGGACGCGGCCCCCATCGACCCGGCCGGCGTGGTCGAGACCTATCTGGACGGCCTGGTCAGGCGAAAACCGACGGCAGCCCTATGACGTAGCTGTTGATCTCTCCCCCGCCGAAGTTGGTGGCGAAGATGATGCGGCTGAGGTCGCGAGAGGCGCTGGCCTGAGGTTCGAGGAAGTAGGTGTCGCCGTCGACATGGTCCCAGTCGGCGCGGATGTGGGCGACGTTGAGTGCCCTTCCGCCGGGGGTGAGTTCCAGCAGCCACACCTTCCGGTACTCGGCCCGGATGGTGGGAGCAGGTGTCTGGGAGTTGTGGCCGGCGCTGTCGCCGTAGGTGGAGATGACCGCCCACCCGGGGGCACCGAAGGCCTGCCCGCTGATGTGCACCGCGTAGGCCTCGCCATCAATCGGGTAGAGGGTGTGCAGGTCGTTGCGCTCGCCGGTAGCGACATCGATGGACGCGATCTGCCCCTTCCCGTAGTCGGCGACCACCAGGAGGTCCCTGCGGTCCGGGCCGAGGGCGAGATCGGAGTGTTCCGAACCGTCGAGAAGTTGGCGTGACTGTGTGAAGTTGGTGCTGTAGGCGACGGTTCCGCCCTCCCCGGCCAGCCAGGACGGCACCACGTATGTGCCGCTCGGCGCCGTTGAGACGTGGTCCGGGAAGGCCCCCGGGACGGGGAAGGCCGAGGCATCCAGGGTGCCGATCACGGTTTTGTTCTCGAGGTCGAGGGCGAGGAGCCCGTGACAGGTGTTGCGCTGGGCGGCCGCGTCGTAAGAGGTGGCCATGAGTCCCAGGACCTTGCCGTCGGAGCTTAGGGTGCCCTCCCCCTTGGTCCAGAAGGACGTGGCCCCGGGCCAGGGGGTCTGGCCTGCGAAATCGAAGGCCTGTTCTTTGGTTCCAGCCTCCACGTCGAGCAGGCACCAGACCATGCCGCCGTTGCGTTCGGTGAAGTAGAGCCGGGAGGGCTCACCGGGGTGCCAGAGGGGTTCGCAGTCGCCGACCAGGTCCGGGAGCTTACGCAGATACCCAAAGGTGGTGGCGTCGTAGAGGTGCCAGAACCCCTTGCCGTCCTGGGCGAGATAACGGCTGGCGTCGGCGTTGAAGGCCTGGCGTCTGGAGTACTCGTGCCGCATACGGCCGCCTTCCCCTTCGGTGACGGCGGTCGCGCGGTACAGGCGGGTTCCGTAGGTGGGGTCGATCAGGGCGTCGGACAGCCCGGTGGAGCGTTCCGGCCGGGCGATGGTGTTGATCGGATCGGCCGACAGCGGGCTCAGCCGGAACCCGGGGTCGTAGAGGACGTCGAAGGGATTGCCGGTGGTCGCATCAGTTGGGGACACGGCGGCCGGGGATGACGGGCCGGGTCGCGACTCAACCGCACAGCCTGCCAACAGGACCAGCCCACCAGCACCGAGGAGAGCGCGACGAGAAGGTCGGACAAAGTTCATCGATTCCTCCTAGAACTCGATTTCCAGGCCCCCTCCGCCGCCAGCAACTGGCGTCAGTCGTGATGCTACACGTTCCTACAACATTCAAGCAGATCCTCAGCAAGCTGGTTGAGCTGAACCGCGAGAAACGAGCGGCCCGAGTCGCCTCCTTGAAGCTGATTGAGCCAGCACGTGAGCGTCAGCGAACGGCTGAGTCGAAATCGGTCCCGGCACCCGGTAGCCAGAACCCGACCCCAGCCCCCAGATACGCGCAAGAGGTTTCGACACGACCCACTCGCTGACGCTCGTGAGGATCGGCTCAACCAACTTCCTTCCCCCCAAAGCCGATTGAGCCGGACTGCGAGAAACGAGCAGCCCGAGTCACCCCCTCAAAGCTGGTTGAGCCAGCACGTGAGCGTCAGCGAACGGCTGAGTCGAAACCACTCCCGGCACCCGGTAGCCAGCTCCCGGCCACGAGCCAGCTCACCACGTGCATCTAAGGTGGTGGGACGGTTCCACGACAGGAAGGTGCGTGATGCAGACGATCACCCTCAACAATGGTGTGGAGATGCCCATGGTGGGCATGGGTGTGTTCCGGATGACCGGGGATGAGGTGCGCGCCGCGCTGCCGGTGGCTCTTGATGCCGGGTATCGACTGATCGACACGGCCGCCCTGTACGGCAATGAGGAGGCGGTCGGTGAGGTGATCGCGGCCTCCGGGCTGCCGCGCGACGAGCTGTTCGTCACCACCAAGGTCTGGTACCGCGACTTCGGCCGCGACGCCACGTTGCGGGCCTTCGAGAAGTCGCTGAGCAGGTTGGGGCTGGACCACGTGGACCTGTACCTGCTGCACCAGCCCTTCAACGATTGCTACGGGGCGTGGCGGGCCCTCGAAGAGCTGTACGGGCAGGGGGTCGTCCGCGCGATCGGGGTGTCGAACTTCATGCCGGATCGCTATTTCGACTTCGTCGTCCACAACGACGTCACGCCCGCGGTCAACCAGTGCGAGGTGCATCCCCTCCATCAGCGAGGGGACCTCCACGAGCTCACCCGACAGCACGGCACCGTCCTCCAGGCGTGGGCGCCGCTGGCCCAGGGGAGATCGGAGATCCACGGCTCCCCGGTGCTGCGGAAGATCGCGGAGCGGCACGGGAAGTCGGTGGTGCAGGTGATGCTGCGATGGCTGGTGCAACGCGAGATCTCCTTGGTGGTCAAGAGCACCCACGAAGCCCGGCTGCGGGAAAACCTGGATGTCTTCGACTTCGAACTGACCGAGGCCGAGATGTCGGACATCGCGGCCCTGGACGAACACAAACCGAACGCAGGCATGACCCATCACGATCCGCGGCTGCTGGAGTACCTGCACGACAAATACCGCTGATCCCATCTACCCAAAGCTGGTTGAGCCGACCTGCGAGCATCAGCGAGCAGATCGAGTCGAAACCCCTTGCGCATGCCTGGGGACTGAAGTCAAGTTCTGGCCACCGGATGTCAGTGGTGGTTTCGACACGGGCCGCTCGTTCCTCGCGACCCGGCTCAACCAGCTTCGGGAAAAGGAAGTTCGTTGAGCCGACCCGCGAGCATCAGCGAGTAGGTCGAGTCGAAACCAGGCCGCAGAGCGGTCAGCCTTCGGGGATCTCGCGATACATGGTCACGGGATAGTCGGACTCGGTCATGTGCAGCCACTCCTTGGCGGTGAAGCCGAAGCGCTCGTAGAGTCGCTGACTTCCCAGGGTGGTGGCTTCCAGGTATGCGGGCAGGCCGGCCTCGTCGACCACCTCGAGGCGGTGGTTCAGCAGCCGCGACCCGATACCGAGACCACGCGCCTCCTCACCGACGACGATGTCGACGAGGTACCAGTGGGCATGATCGGGACGGCTCTTGGCAAAGACATCGAGAGTCCTCAGGGTCTGCGGCAGGTGACGCAACCCCACCGCCGAGACCACCCGCGGCAGCTCACGCACCTTCGCCCAGCTGGAGGTCTTGCGGTCCGGCGACTCCCATGCCGCGGCGCCCACCAGACGGCCGTCGTCCTCTCTGCGGGCCAGATCGACGGCCCCTCCCGCCATCGCCCCGGTCCGCAACTCGGACAGGAACACCTTCGTCAGACGCTGCAGCCGGTTCCGCTCCCCGGGGATCATCACCGCGATCACCGGGTCGTCGTGGAAAGCCGCAGCGAACAGACCAGCCACCTCAGGCAGGTCCGCCTCCTCCCCCTGGACGATGGCAATGGTCATTCGGTATCCCTTCGGCGGTCGTAGTTCTGGTAGACGGTGGCGCTCCTCAAGAAGGAGCAAGTTCAACTCATCAGACTACCAGCAGCGCAGACAGAGTACGTTTCACATTTTCCGCACACGCCAAAGATAAACCCTAGGAGCGAGACTCAAGCCATTCAGCCGCTTTCATTCTATGGAATTCAAAGACCGGAAACGCTTTATTCCACATCAAGGGAAAATAGGGACACCCTCTCGCTTCATTGTTTTTATACTGCAATGCTGCATGGATGAATTCCGGCACGGTTCTATCGCATTCAAAGCTCGTTTCGGGCGTGCAGGGATCGACGATTTCTACAACACACCCTTTTCGCACCCCTATCCAGTCTTCAATCAGTTTATTGATGTGTTCATCTCTGAAAGAAAATCCGACGACAACTAACCGCTCTGCCACGAGGAGCCAGTTCCAGAATTCCACAAGCATCGCCAAGAATGGCCCATCCGGCCGGAGCTTGCCTTGCAGACCGAATACGAGTCCCAGCGGCTGCAGACTTCTGTCATCCAATCCTCGATTAACAGACCACTCCTCCCTCGACTGTATTCGGACCATTCTAGGCTCATCTTCAGGCAAGCATTCCTCCACGCCATACGGTCTCCCCCAGTCGATAGAGCCATGAAGCTTTAGCAATCGTACATCAGCATTTTCATCCCACTCCCAAGACATTCCACCTTTCCACTTCTCGACGCCTGTATCCACCAGTAGCCCAGCATTTGCAGAAGCGTTTTCTACACCAATATCGTAGTTCAATGTGGCGATCCGAATCGGTTTTGATCGGAACAGACCAGTCAAGTAATCGTGTGCAGTTTTACTTTCCGGAATCAGGGCGCTCCCGAGCTTCTCGTGAACAACTTTGCACAATTTACGATAGGTCTCGCTCACAGAGGGAGCAGGAGGCCCAGAATTGCCGAAAACCTCTTGCCGACCTTCCCTCATACTCCTGGAATACCTCAAGGCTTCCTCAATGAACCATGACCATTCCGACATGTCATTCCTGGACGGAAAGGGTTCTCGCCATTGTTGAACGAAGGGAGCGATCTCCAGATCGGACGCGGTGGCTAGCATCTGAATGGTGGTGAAGAGTCTCTCGATGTCAACACCACCTGGAGGCCTTCCCTTGTACGCATCTCCCGCTTGAATATTTGCTATCGCCGCATAGTATGCCTGAGTGAGCGGACCCACCGGAGGATCGTATCCATATGGCGAAGGCTTGAAAGGCTCTTCCGCTTGGATCAGTTTTCCGATTCTCTGGGTCAATCCCATAGACACCGGGAGTCCCGCATCGCGCGACGCCCCAGCACCCAGAAGATATACGGTTCGAGGTTCAGTCACCGCAACACTACCCTTTTATGTTTCGTTTCATTCCCACGTCAGCTTTTCTCGAAACCAGAGCTGGGATCGAATTTGAGGACTCGGGCATTTTCGCTGATGGTTCGGATTTCGGTGTCGTTGAATCCTTCGGCTTTCACTGCTTGGATGTCGATGGTGATCTCCAGGCTGGCCCCTGCCCCTGCCAGGCGGTCGATGATCTCCCGGGTGATGTTTCCAATGTCGCGGGAGTAGAGTTCGGGGTCGATCTTCACCGAGCCGAAGAAACGCGCGGCCACGGTCTTGACCACTTCATCCACCCCGGCCCTGTCGGCTTCCCCAATGCCCGGTGCAACCCGGACCACATCGACGTGTCCCCCCTCCGATTGGCTGTCGGCTGCAGCCGGGGGTGCGGTTTCCCGGGCGGCGCGGTCTGCGTCGAGTTGTTCCTGAGCGCGGGCAGGGTCCACCAGCAGGGTGCTGTCGGTCACCTGGATCGTCGCATTCGGGTCGGGTGGCAGCACAAGCCCCCGGTAGCGTCCGGTTTCTGGATCCTTGCCCGCCGCGATTCCGAAGCGTTCATTCTCCACCAGGATGGCGGTGAGCGCACGCTCGATGGCAGCGTCCAGCACCTCGCGTTTCACGAGCCGATGCATGTAGATGTAGCGGGTGAAATACCCCCACAATTCACCGACGCTGATCTCACCGGTTTCACGCCACCTGGTGCCGAGTTCTTCCCGCAGGGTGGACCCGAGAATTGCCGCCCCGAACTCGGTGACGAGCAAATCATCACGCCGCATCTTGTGAGACACCCGCTCCGCCAATGACCTGCCGCCGGAATCGGGCACCTTCTCCGCCATCAGTTCGAAGGGTTGCGTCGGTTCGGGTTGCACGGGGTAGACCGTCCAAATGAAGGTGCCTCGAATGCGATCCGCGACCACCCGGTCGAAATTTCCCACCTGTTCGTCGGCCTGTTTCCGCTGCTGGACCGACAGGTTTAGGGATTCGCTGGTTGCCTGGACCTGTTTCCACCCGAGATAGGCGCGAGTCGCGGCCTCCAGTCCCTCCAGCTGGTTCCTGTCCGCCAGCAAGAACACCACCGTGTTGCGGTGAATGCGCTGACTGGCACCCTTGGCCCCGACTGCCTCATGAACCCACCGGTATGCTTCGGATTCCCGGCCCTCCTGTTTGCGCCAGGAATGCCGGGGATGGGCTATGACCAGACGCACATCCTCCAGATCGGGAATGTCGGCACTCGATTCCGGGGCAATGTGAACCCGGTCGAAAACGTCGCGGGACCTTTCCTCCGCCCGCAGCCGACGGGTGATCTCGTTCCACACCTTCTCGGGATCCTCACGGAGCCGCTCGGCGTAGTCATTGGCCGTCTTGGTCACCGACGGCTGCGTGTCGAACCAGTAATGCCCCTGCTCCTCGTAGAAATAGGTGGACCGCTGGGCCAGCAGTTCGAGGGCACTGCCGAAATTACCCAGCGTGTCGCCGGGAATCGCAGTGCCGAGCCACAGGTACTGCTTGTCCAATCCCCTGTGGGTACTCCGGACACGCGGAGCCGCACCCATGAAAATCGTGCGCGCCAGCCGCTGGGTGACGAACCGCTGCCCCAGGCTCGGACGCTCCAGGTCGATGCGCTGGGCCATGGAACTGGGCCCGTCGATGTCGGAATCAATGATCGGTTTCCACTGATCCTCCAGGTACTGGGTCAGATCAGTGTTCACCGTAGTCGCGTCCAACGGCACATTACCGGGAAGGATGAGCGGTGAGGCGTCCTCGGATTTCCACAGCTCGTGGACTATCGACGACACGAGTTTCAGCACACCACGGGTGCGTTGGAATCGTTCCAGCGTGGACCAGTCCTCGTAGAGCCGATCCAACAGCTCTGGATGAAGCGGATAGGAGACGCGAATTCGTTTCTCGTACTCGTCGCTGACCTTCGCTGCGTCGCGCGGGAAAAGCGCCGCGTGGCTCTGGTAGAAGTCCACAAAATTGCGCGCCACCGCGGCGATCGTCCTGAGTGCCTCGGCATCCGCGGGCTGGAACAGGCGGCGGCGGACTATCTCGAACGACTCGTTCTTGCTGGACGGCCTCCACTGATCGGCCACCCGGCGAATCACGTTCTGGAGACGCTCCAACGCGAGCTGACCGTTCGCGCCACCGACCTCGATATCGCTGCCGGCGCCGGCCGCGCCTGTGTCCGAAGCCGGGATGGAGACCACCAGCATCGCCCCCGGAACGGAGCGGACGATCTCGGTCAGCGACTGGGCGAAGGTGAACTGCGTCTCGAAGGAACCCGACGGCAACTCCTTGTCCGTGACGAGCTGCCTGGCGTAGGCCACCCATTCATCGATCAGGATCAGCGCCGGCGCGTACTTCTGGATCAGCGTTCGCAGGGCCGATCCGGGATTGGTCCCGGATCGGTCCGCATCCGCGACCATCTCGTAGGCCTCCCGCCCGCCCAGCTGCCAAGCGAGCTCCCCCCACAGGGTGTGGATCTTCGTGCCGTCCGGTTTGGTGTGCGTGGAGCCGGCCTGCAGGTAGGTTCCAACCAGGGCCACCCGCCTCACCCCGAGCTTCTCGAGCCGAGGGTTTCCGTTCCCGGCCACCAGGTCTTGGATCTCCTGAGGCATATCCTGCGCGGAGATGCCGCTGAACAGGTGGTAGAGGGCAAGCATCGAGTGGGTTTTGCCGCCGCCGAAGTTGGTCTGGAGGTTCACCACGGGGCTGGCGTTGCCGTCGCCGCTCATGCGACGCAGGGCCCGGCTGAGCAGATCCCGCAGCCCCTCGGTGAGGTAGGTGCGGGTGAAGAACTCCCCCGGGTCGCCGTACTCGGGGCTGGTGGCCTGACCGGTGTGCACCAGGTGCAGGTCGGCGGCAAACTCCGAGGCGGTGAACTCGCCGCGCGCCACGTCGTCGTGCGGATGGATCACCTCACGCCACGGCTTCAGCCCGCCACCCGGCTTGAGCGATGCCTTCCTCGTCCTCTTCACCTGCTGGCGGGTCTGGTCCTCGTAGACGGTGCGCCGCAGATCGGAGCGCATCTTGCGCACATCGGCCGCGGAATCAGCGGATCCCACCGCCTGGAGGAGCCGCACGATTGTGTCGAGGGCGCGATCGGTGTCGTCGGAACTGAACGGCGCGTTGTGGGCCCACTGGTTGCGGGTCTCTCGCAGCTCCGAGGCGAAACTCTGCTGCGCCCGGGACAGCACGTCCCTGAAATCGTAGCCGCGTTCGGTGATCGCGCGCAGCTGCACCTGGACGTCGTGTTTCGCGAGGATCTTCGGGGCACTCCCCCGGCGTCGCGCGTCCTCGTCGGCCCACATCGTCGGCCACTGCGACGATCCGAAGGCCTTGGTCATCACCTCGTCCACCACATCCTGGAGACCTTCGGAGAGCAGGTCGAAGGCCTTGCTGATTCGGTCCCGGTTGTTCACTGCCATCGGTGTCTCCTACGACGTGGTGCCTGCGTGTCGGGTGTGGTCAGTCATCTCGGTCCTCGGTTGCCGGGGTGATCTGGTGTCGGGCGATCCGTTCCCGGGCGTCCCGGTAGATCTCCTGGATGCGTGTCTCGAGTTTCTCCTTGGGCGGCAGTGTGGTCCAGTACTCGGCCACGACTATGCCGTCCTTGTGCATCTCCAGCAGCTCCACCTGTTCCCGGCTCGCCTCGGTGCACAGGATGAGGCCGATGGGTGCCTCCTCGCCGGGCTGCCTTTCGTACCGGTCGAGCCATTTGAGGTAGAAGTCCATCTGGCCCTTGTAACTCGGTTTGAACTTCCCGATCTTCAGTTCGACGGCGATCAACCGCCTCAACGGGCGGCTGAAGAACAGCAGGTCGAGGTAGAAGTCGTCGTTGTCGACGGTCATCCGTTGCTGCCGGGAGACGAATGCCCAGCCGTTGCCGACCTCCAGGAGGAACGCCTCCATCTCCCGGATGATCGCTTCCTCCAGGTCCCGCTCCGCCCAGGAGTCATGCAAACCCAGGAACTCTAGGAAATACGGATCACGGAAACTGTCCGCCGGGATCACCGACCCGCCCAGCGCCTGGGCGTTGGCGATCTCCTTGCGTTCGTAGCCGTGACGCCCGATGAGTTCCCGCAACGCCCGGACGCTCAGCCGCGCGCTGACGGCTTGGTCGATGTAGTAGGCCCGCGCCTCCGGAGACCGGACCGGCAACAGCTCCTTGATATGGCTCCAGCTCAATTGTTGCGACAGCGTAGCCACAATCTCCTTGTCGGGGAGGAGCTGGGAGAACTGGATCATGCGGTAGAGGTCTGCCCGCTTGAAGCCCCGCCCGAAGCGCTTGGTCAATTGTCGCTCCAGTGAAGCGACAATCTCCCGGTCGTACCCGGCACGGTTCTCCTTCAGCACCTCGATGTCGATCATGTGCCCGATGTGCCAGTTCCTGAGGGTCAGGGCCGCATTGGCCTGTGTGGCGACGGCGGCGCGGGTCTGTTCGATGAGAGAAGAGACCCGTTCCAGCAGGGAACTCTCCCCGGGCAGCGCCGCTTGGTGGTTGAGGGTGAGATCCGCTCCTGCGGAGGTCTCGGCGCCCGGGGCCGATTCTGGGTGGTTGTGCGTGGTCACGAGTCAGTCCTCGTCTCCGAAGTCGAATGCTTCCTGGGTGGAGCGGGGCACCGAGGCGAGTTTCCTGGCTTGTTCGTTCACGTCGCCCCATGCGCTGACGAGGCTGTTGAACAGGAGCGCGTCCTTGGCGTCCTTTTTCTTCTCGGCCTCGTGGAAGAGCAGGAAGCCGAGTTCCTTCACCGCGTCCAGATCCACCCGCACCTCTTGCAACCCGGGCAGCAACTGGGCGACCTTCTCCACCCCGCCATCGGCCATCGCCGCGGCCAGACGAACCGTAGCCTCCCAGATGCTGAGCCGGTCATCGGTTTGTGGCGTCCAACCGGCGCTGAGGTTCTCGGGCGAGAGTAGTCGCGCCCTGCCGCCCCTGGCCTCGAAGATACCGCCGCGTTCCAGGGCTCCGATGGAGGTGTCGGTGGAACGGGCCAGCTGATCCGCCAAACCGGAGCTCTCGGTGCCCCAGCCGTAGCTGCGGTACCACTTCACGGCGAACCGCGTATCGGGATCGAAATCCGATTCTTGTTCTCCCAGCACCTCGTCGAGGGTGGCGTTGATGAGCAGCAGGGCGTCCCTCACCGACATGTCGGACCCGTCGGCCTCACGCACCCGCGCATACCGGGAGAACACCGAAATACCGGGACCAATGGCCGCCTGAGCCAGATCAACAGGGGCGATGGCCCCCTGCATGAGCGTCCGCAGCGCCTCCGGCAACTCGGACTTGAGCCGAGCGACGAACAACCGACGGGTGATGGAATCAGCATCCACAGGTCGCGGACGGCAGGCCAGCACTATGGATGAAGCGAGGGCATTGCTTCCGATGTCGCGCACCCGTCCGGCTCTCTCGCTACGTACCGGCCAAGTGGCAGTAATCCCCCATCCCGCATCAATGAGCCCATTGAGCAGGGTGTGCCAACCGGTAGATGATGTACCGTCAGCCTCAGCGTCCTGCTGTTTGTAGGCGTAATAGACCGTCATTGGAGCATCAGCGGTTACACCTTGGCGGATTCGACGAAAGACGGAGTTGAACCCTTCAATGAAGAATTGCTTTGCGCCGTCCTTGCCATCATGGCGATAGGGGTTGGCAACAAGTTCGTCGGCCTTGGGCGTAAGCATAGTGCCAACAACATCAGGATGGATATCTTGAAGACAGCGACGCAACCACACATAAAAATAGTCCGAAAGATCGGAATAGCCGATATTATCATAATATGGCGGATCGCTAGAAATTACGAAGCAATTGTAATTCTGCTTCGCAGCGCTGATCTGCTGGGCAAATCCATTCGAAATGGAAGGTGCATGACCAAGCACCTTCGCAACCCATTCAACCTGCCCTAAAAAATTACCCGAAGAATCAGAGAAAGGATTAGCCTCAGCATAGTCCCAAATCATAGAGATCGCCTGACGGGTGAAGACTTGCGCAATTTTATCGCCGACGCTCTGCCAAGTGTTCAAAGCCGAAAGCCGATTAGCCTGCCGACTCACCGATAGGGCAAGGTAAGTGGCGACCGCATCAGCATAAGCTTGAGCATCAGAACCGCCCACCTCAAGGCGGTCCCCCTCTGGCACGCCTGCAATCAAAGCATCCACCACCACCTGTTCCCGCACCTCGACGACGAGATCACTCAGTGTGGTCATGGCGACGAGTTGTCGATTCGTAAAGAGATCGGCCCAGCGTTTAAGTCCATAGTTTGGAGCTGTTATGGCACGGGGATCGTAAGGAAGCTCACTCTCCGGAACCCTGTCAGGGGGCGGCACTCGCGCAGCATCGATTTGCGTTTGATTTGGGGAAAGATACAAACGGCCTCTCCCGGAATCAGCTACGAATGCCATCAGGTGCGACCCCATGCGCCCAGCGGCCGCTTCGCTCCGGATATGGTCATTTGAGATTACCGTACCGTCTCCTATGGCAACGCCCTTACCTCGGTTTACGGTTCCGTCGTCAGATTTACGTGGTCCGTTCGCATCGTGCACCACCTCGTAGCGCACCCGCCCGTCCTGCACGGTGGGGCGTACCCAGGCTTCCTTGCCTTTTTTCTTGCTCAGCCACCACGAGTTCACCAAGGGGACCTCGATGGGGTTGGCGGGGTTGGGGCTTTTCACGGTGCGGGCCCATTTCCAGGCAATCACAGTGTGTTCGGTGCCGTCGGGGGCCTTGACCTTGGGATACAGGTGGCCGATGCGCCGGAATGCCTCGTCACGCATCCATTTGCCGTAGTAGCGGACGTCTTCCGCGAGTCCTTCGGCGCGTTGGTAGATGCTTTGTTCATTACCTCCCGGGTGCACGGGTTCCTGCCCCGCGAATTTGGGCGGTATCTCTATGAGTGCCTTGTTGATGAGCACTGCCAGGGGGTTTAGGTCGCTGGCGTGGGCCTCCAAACCCAGGCGCTGTGCCTCCAGGGGAATGGATCCGCCGCCCGCAAAGGGGTCGAGCACAGCGGGAAGTTCACCACCGTTGCTCTTGCGAATCTCCTCGCGTGCCCGGCGCAGCAGTGGTTCGTCGTTGCTGTTCTCCCACACCACCAGCTCTTCCATGAGGGCGTGCAGGCGGGCGCGTTCGGCGTCCTGTTCCTCGACGGTCGGGAACTCCTCCGGGCGCGAGGCGGGATCGTCGACGAGTTGCGCGAACAGCACGGCGCGAGCGGTCGCGAGTGGTTTGCGCGACCAGTACAGGTGCAGAGTGGAGGGGTGTCCGTGGCGGATCGACTTCTCGCGAGCCGATGCGGCATTGATGGCCTCCAGCGGCAGGGAGGTCTCTATGAGTTTCTTCTTCGGCGTGTTCGCCACGGATTTTCCTTCGGTTTCTGCGGGTTGGCTGGAATGGTTCGGGCCGGTCATCGTGGCGGTCCTCCCTTGTTCCAGTAGTCGCGCCATTCCTCGTTGCAGGAGCGTGTGGTGGTGGATGGTTCGAGGTGCGCGAAGGCGTCGGTGACGTAGCGCAGTTCGTCGTGTTCGGGGCCGTCGGGTGAGACCTGGACGAGCGCCAGGCGGTGTCTCTCGCCCTGGGTCTGGGCGAAGGTGACCTCGTTGGTCGTGATGGCGAACGTGTCGGCTCCCTCGATCCGGCCCTTGACCTCGATGTAGTGGATCCGGCCCTCGTCATCTGTGGAGCGGATGTCGTAGCCGGGATTGTTGCGGGGCATCTCCACCGGGTTCCTGCCGATGGCACGCTCCGCGGCCAGCACCGCTTCCACCGCCCGGCGTTCCACTTCTTCCGTGGCGCGGGTCCTGGCCGGCGCTTCCTGTCCGGATTCCGCCTCGATGAGGCGGCTCGGCACGATCAGCGCGGCGCTGCGAATCACCCCGGGGACGGCGACGAGTTTGGTGTGGAGCGCGAGTTCGTGGCCTCTGCGTTCGAGGCGTTTCTCCAGTTGACGGGCCTTGGCGTGGGCGGTTTCGGCCCGTACCCTGCCGATGGTGCCTGCGCGTTCGAGATCCTCCAGGCGGTTGTATTCGCGATCCCAGTGGTTGATCTCCGCAAGCAGCCGCTCCCTGACCTGTTTGCAGGTGCGGGCCACCTCGATTTCGAGCCGGGCACGGATTTCCTCCATGCGGGGTTGCATGCCGCTGCGGTAGGAGTTGGCGCGCACGGTCTTCTCGTGGTTTCCCCTCACCCATTCGTCATTCAGGATCGAGGCGATGGCGGCGGCCTCTCCCGGCTGGGGTGCGTCGTAATCCAGGTAGGGAGGTGCCGCGGAGACCGTGACCGTTCCGTCCGGTTCCAGGATCGGGTAGTCGAAGTGGTGTGAGACGGTGTCGATGCCGGGCGCGGAGTTCGTGATGCGCTGCTCGACGGTGTACATCAACGCCGGGACCTCCGCCTGTTGGCTGCGCCTGTCGACCAGGACGGTACCGTGCCGCAGTGCCGACCCCAGGTCCTCGATTGTCGCCTCGATCACGGCGTGGAGCAGTGGCTGGCCCGGGGCGATGAGGGTGGCGGGCGGCTGGCCCTCGGGGTGGGTGAGGTGCAGTTCGAAGGTGATGCGTTCGTACTGGTCGGCGACGGGGGCCCAGCGGTTCAGGCGGCGCGCGATGTCGATGACCCGGGTGGGGACGCGGGTGATTTCGTAGCGTCCCTTTTCCCGTTTGCGGACCTGCCCGCCCAGGCGTTCGAACGCGGACAGGAAGAAGGCGGCGATGTAGCCGGGCTGGAGGCGGCGTTCGCGGGCCTTCTCCATTCTGGCCCGTACCTCGTCGAGATCGAGTGCGCTGAACATCTCGGGATGCAGCGCCTTCTCCGCGAGCATCTCGTCCAGCCCGTCCCTGACCCCCGCGTCGATGATGCGATCCAGTTTGGCCTTCACCTCGGGGCGGTCCCCGTACCGGATGGCCTCGATCAGCAGGTCGCGCAGGGACCGTTCCTGGAAGGCGTCGTCGTCACCGAGCACGTTGAACAGGTTTCCGTTGTATGCCACCGACATCTGTTCGATCTTCGAGAGCAACCGTGTGAAAACATCGCCTTCGCGGGTGTCCTTGGCCACCATGTTCCACAGGTGACAGACCTCGCGCTGACCGATGCGGTGGATGCGTCCGAAGCGCTGCTCTATCCGGTTCGGGTTCCACGGAAGGTCGTAGTTGACCATCAGGTGGGCGCGCTGCAGGTTGAGCCCCTCCCCCGCGGCGTCCGTGGCGAGCAGCACCACCGTGTCGGGGTTGTGGGTGAATTTCTCGCGCGCCGCCATTCGTTCCTCGCGGCTGGTGCCGCCGTGGATCCTGACCACCGCGTCGGAGCGGCCGAGCTGGGCGCTGATTCTTTGATCCAAGTAGTCGAGGGTGTCCCGGTGCTCGGTGAAGATGATGATTTTCCTCGCCGCCCCGGTGCCGTCGCCGGCCAGTAGTTGTTCGTCGAGAATGGTGCGCAGCTGCACCCATTTCTTGTCGTCGTCCAGACGCCGGACCTTGTATGCGACGCGAATGAGATCCTCAAGGATCGCGATCTCGGCGCGCAGCTCCGGGATGGTCTGCGCGGCGGTTGCGCGATCCACCACGTACTCCACCTGGGTTTCGAATTGGAAACGTTCCGAATCGGTTGTTTCCAGATCCATGTCTTCGTAGTCGTGGATCGACAGGGACGGGAGTTTCGCGTCGAACCGGGCGGCGGATTGTTCCTTCTCTGCTGGGCTCGCCGTTTCCTGGATGCGGGTGAGTTCGCGGAGCCTGTCTTCGAGTCGGCGTTGGCGGCGTTCCAGCGACCGCAGAATCGCTTCCGGGCTGGAGGCGAGGCGGCGTTGCAGAACGGTCAGGGCGAATCCGACGTTGTTTCCGCGTTTCCTGTCGCCCGCCTGGGAGATGCGTTCGGCGCGTCCCATTTCCGTGCGCACGTACTCGGTGACGAGATCGTAGAGTTCCCGTTCGGCCGGGCTCAGTTCGTAGGCCACCGTGTAGGCGCGGCGTTCCGGGAACAACGGTTTGCCTTCGAAGGTGAGCAGGTCCTCTTTGACCATGCGGCGCATGAGGCCTTTCGTGTCGGTGCGGTGTACTCCTTGACGGTACTGGCCCTCGAAGCGGTCCCGGTCCAGCAGCGACATGAACAGCTGGAAATCCTCTTCTTTTCCCGCGTGCGGGGTGGCGGTCATCAGCAGGAGGTTGTGTGCGGTTTCCGAGAGCAGCCTGCCCAGTTTGAAACGTTTCGTCTCGGACACCTCGCCCGCCCAGGACGAATAGTGGGCGGACATGCGGTGTGCCTCGTCGACCACGGCGACGTCCCAGTTCACCTCGGAAAGCTGTTCCATCAGGTCTTCGTTGCGGGAGACCTGATCCATTCGCGCAATCAGCCGGTTGTGATCGGCGAAGACGTTGCAGCCGTGGGCGTCGTCGATCATCTGGCGGTTGAAAACCTCGAAACGCAGGTCGAACTTGGTGGCCAGTTCTTCGCGCCACTGCTCCACCAACCCGCCGGGAGCGACGACGATCGCCCGTTCGCAATCGGAACGCAGGATCAGTTCCTTGATGTAGAGGCCGGCCATGATCGTCTTCCCGGCACCCGGATCGTCGGCCAGCAGGAACCGCAACGGGAGACGCGGAAGCAGTTCCTCGTACACGGCGCGGATCTGATGCGGCAGCGGATCCACATCCGAGCTGTTGACCGCGACCATCGGGTCGTACAGGGCGGCGTACTTGATGCGCAACGCCTCCGCCGCGAGCCGGAACTCGTCCGGGTCGCCGTCGAACGCCGGAGCGGATTCGAGATCACCCACCGGTTCGAGATCAGCCGCGTCGGCCTCCGTGACCATGCGGCCGCCACTGGTCCCGGACTCGTCCCGGTAGAAGACCTCCACCAGCGTCGGATCCATGACCTCGACGGCGATCACGGTGACCGTCTGCCCCGGAACTAGGCCGCGGAGTCGCTGCCCCGGGCGCAGGGCGGCCAGACCGGATGTGGTCTCTGCCCCGGTCACAGGACGCCTCCCTCCGGTTCCTCCCGCCGACGATCGTGCGCGGGGAATCCATCATCGGGGTGACCAGCGCACACCCTCGAATAGTAGCGGGTGGCGGCTGGGCAGGTCGATGCGGCATCCCCTTCTCCGGGCGTGTGAAGTAGCGACCCGACCGACGGTCATCCAGAGATTAATTCACGAGTAGCGCAACGATAAATGAACCCTTAGCCAGCGAACCTTATTCACAGGCGGCATATCCGTCAAAACCCCCAGCCAGAGCACGCTTGACAATGGCTGCGAATAAGCTTCATCGTCACACTCAATAGCCGATAACCTTGTCTTCAACCTCGGCAATCACATCATCTGGTATATCATCCACCGCAACACGATATGCTACATTCACGCGCGGATTGTAAATACCCAGGTACTTGATTTTCAGAAATTCCGGACGAATAGAATGAAGCCCCATTCGCCAGTACATGAGTAGTTGAAGTGTATTTTCTTTTTTGACCGGCATTTTTGAAACTTTGAAATCCCAGAGTGTATCAGCAGTCGTGAAATCACCGTCACCTGCGCTTACCGTATTGGTATAGCCACCTTCGAAAGTGAATCCATCAAGCACTTTTGGTCCGTACTCCTCAAAGAAACGCAAGGAACGTTCAACCATTGTTCGTATGTTTTCAATCGTTGCTGCATCGGGAACAATCTCATCTACGGGTTTATAGCCCACGCCACCCGCGCGGAAGCAAACATCAAACCCGGACAGCTTCACTGCATTAGCAATCGAATTATCGTCGAGCCCTCTGACATTTGCCATGAGTTTTGCTACTTTCTTCTCTTCCTTGATGAGCGAAGCCCCCATCATAGAAATCTTGAAAGCATCATCGACAGGAGCACCTGACATGAATCTGGTCATGTAGTCCACGGCAAGACCTACCAAGCTTGCATGTACGTTTTCCTTATCGTTCAACGATTCTATGCCATCACCAAGGGGAATGCTGGTCAGATTTCTCGGATTGATGTACCCGCCCCTTGGCTGTTTCACCTGCTTGATGCGCTGCGTGACTGAACAACCCTTCATGCTTGCAAGCAAGTCTCCAACGTTTACCATATTCTACTTTCTTTTAGAGTTTGAATAAGCCCTGCCGTCTAACGTCGAAACAATGACGCGCGGCGAAGTTCCCCTCAATTAATAACCAGCGATCTTCGTTGTTCGTTCCGCAAATCCCCTAATTATTTCTGCTTTTTAAAGCTCTGCGCCATTGCTTCATGGAACAAGTGGAGCTAAGGGGATTCGAACCCCTGGCCTCTTCCATGCCATGGAAGCGCGCTACCAACTGCGCCATAGCCCCGTGTCTCGCGACTCCCTGAACTTACCGGAGTCGCGGGCGACGCGCAAGCCGTGGGTCAGGGAAGCTGTCTTGCCGGGGTGTTGTAGGTGGCAAGTCTGGGGTTTTCTCCCCCGATCACCAGCGAGTAGGTGATGTTGCCCGGGATGCTGAGGACGTCACCGATGCCCATGAAGGTGCTGACCACCTTGGACAGCAGCAGGCCATGGGTGACGATCAGTACCTGCTGTCCCTCGTGTCTTTCCGCGATCTCCCGCACCGATTCCAGTGCACGGGCGGTCATCTCCGCCAAGGTTTCGCCCGTCGCCGAGCGTTGGAAATCGACCCCGTGAGTGTAGAAGTCGATGAAGCCGGGGAACACGCGGATCACCTCGGCGGTGGTCATGCCGCTCCAGCTGCCGACGTTGATCTCCCGCAGCCGGGCATCCGGCACCACGTCGAGTCCGTGGGGTTCCGCGACCATGTGGGCGGTGCGGAGGGCCCGTTTCAGGTCGGATGTGTAGCAGGCCTCGAAATCCCAGTCCGCGAAGAACCGGGCCGCCTCCTCGGCTTGCTTCTCCCCCACCTCGTCGAGTTCGACGTCCGCCTGTCCCTGCAGTTTTCCGAGCTCGTTCCATTCCGTGCGACCGTGCCGCAGGAACACAAGTTTTGTGTGCGTCACTGCTCTTCGTCGTCCTGTGGTACCGGCACCTCGTGCACGTTGAGGGGGATCTGTGGACAGTCCTTCCACAACCGTTCCAGGTTGTAGAGGCTGCGTTCCTCGGTGCGCTGCACGTGCACCACGAAATCGATGTAGTCCAGCAGCACCCAGCGGTTCTCCCGGTCACCCTCGCGGCGCACCGGTTTCAGCTGGGCCTGTTTGATGAGCTGCTCCTCCACGGCGTCGACAACCGCCCCGACCTGGCGTTCGTTCCTGGCGCTGATGATCAGGAACACGTCGGTGATGGTCAGCTGCTGGCTGACGTCGAAGGCGACGATGTTGGTGCCGAGTTTCCCGGCTGCCGCCTCCGCGGCAATGGTCACGTGTGTGATCACGGACTCAGATGTTGTCAACTGGAACTCCTGTCTCAGGATGTGGGTAGAGACCGCGTTTCACGATGTACTGCACGATGCCATCCGGCACCAGGTACCAGATCGGCTCGGCACGCTGCACACGTGTACGGCAGTCGGTGGAGGAAATAGCCAGGGCCGGGACCTCCAGCAGCGTCACCTTATCCGATGGCAGATGCGCCAGGTCGTCCTCCGTCATGGGAACCCCCGGACGGGTCACCCCGACGAAGTGCGCCAGGTCGAACAGCTGTTCCGCACCGCGCCACGTGAGGATCTGCCGCACCGCGTCCGCGCCGGTGATGAAGAACAGATCCACATCGTCGCCGCGCTCCGCACGAAGATCCCTCAGGGTGTCGACGGTGTAGGTGTTACCGGGCCGGTCGATGTCCACGCGGCTCACGGAGAACCGGGGGTTCGAAGCAGTGGCGATCACGGTCATCAGGTACCGGTCCTCCGCCTGGGTCACGTTCCGGTGGGTTTTCTGCCAGGGCACCCCCGTGGGCACGAAGACCACCTCGTCGAGGGAGAACTTCGCGGCCACCTCACTGGCGGCAACGAGGTGCCCGTGATGGATCGGGTCGAAGGTACCGCCCATCACCCCGAGCCGGTAATGCCGTTCCCGTCCCTGCCGGGCCACCGCCAATTCCGTGGTGCTCATCGCTCCCCCGTTCCTTTTCCGCTGCCGACCCCCAGCCACCATCCCAGCGCACCGAGCACCAGGATCACCCCCATGATCACGAGGGCCAGCACGGAGACGTCGGCCCCGGTAGGTGTTTCCAGCAAAACCATGCGGGAAATGTTATCCGCTCAACCAGCGCGGGCGATGGCCACTCATTTTCCCAGGCCGCCGAATCCTGCGGGCTCAGACCCTCACCTGGCCGTCGCCGTTCACGATGTATTTCGTCGAGGTCAGTTCCGCCAGGCCCATCGGGCCCCGCGCATGCAGTTTCTGGGTGGAGATTCCGATCTCGGCGCCGAACCCGAACTGGCCCCCGTCGACGAACCTGCTGGAGGCGTTCACGAGCACCGCCGCGGCGTCGATCTCGGTGACGAACCGGTCGGCCGCGGCCCGGGACTCGGCGATGACGGTCTCGGAATGACCGGTGGTGTGGCGGCGGATGTGGGTGATTGCCTCGTCGATGTCCGCGACGATCCTGACCGCCAGGTCCAGCGACAGGTATTCCGCATCGAACTCGTCCTCACCGGCAGGGACCACGTCGTCGGCGAACGCCACCACATCGGGGGTTCCGTGGACCGTCACGCCGGCGTCGCGAAGCGCATCGAGCGCGACGGGAAGGAAGGCACCGGCGATGTCGCGGTGCACCAGCAGCGTCTCGACGGCATTGCAGACGCTGGGTCGCTGGGTTTTCGCGTTCAGCAGCACGGCGACGGCCTTGCCGATGTCGGCGGAGGCGTCCACGTAGAGGTGACAGTTCCCGGTGCCGGTCTCGATCACCGGCACCTTCGCCCCCTCAACCACGGCGTTGATCAACCCGGCCCCGCCTCGCGGGATCAGCACATCCACCAGACCCCGGGCGGCCATCATCTCTCCCGTGACCTCGCGTCCCCCTTCCACCAGGGCGACGGCGTCGGCGCTCACTCCGGCGTTCCTCAGCCCTTCACGCAGGGCCTCGACGCAGACCCGGTTCGACTCGATGGCCGAACTGGAGCCGCGCAGCAGGGCCGCGTTGCCTGATTTGAGGCACAACCCGGCCGCGTCCGCCGTGACGTTCGGGCGGTTCTCGTAGATGATCCCCACCACTCCGAAGGGCACCCGCACCTGCCGCACCTCGACGCCGTTGCCGAGTCGCCAGCCCCGCACCAGGTCACCCACCGGGTCGGGCAGCGCCGCCACGTCGCGCAGCCCGTCGACCATTCCCCGCACTCGGTCGCCGTCCAGACGCAGCCGGTCGATCACGGCCTCGGGTGTCCCTGATCGCCGCGCTGCATCGACGTCGACGGCATTGGCCGCCAGCAGCTTCTTCTCGACGGCCGCCACGGCGTCGGCCATCGCGTGCAGGGCACGGTCCTTCTCATCCCGGGTCAGGGTGGCCAGTTGCCGGCTCGCCTCACGGGCCGCCAGGGCTTGGGATCGGAACTCCATGACGGGAGTATAGGAGGCGCATACGGCATCCGTGCCCTGTTCCACCCATCGGTTTGCTGGCCTTGTTTCCGTTTCGCTGGGCCTATTCATGTTTGCCTGCGCTGTGAGGCCAGCAAACATCAACAAGCCCAGCAAACCGGTATTAAGGCCAGCAAACCAATCGACTGGTGAATCAGGGGATCAGTGGATTCCGATCATCAGATCGCGGTGCACGGCCAGACCCCCGAGGCCCATCCGCCGCCGCAGTTCCGTCGCGGAGCAGTCCACCAATCCACGTGCCAGCAGTGTTCCGCCGGGCCCGGTGATGTCAACGGGATCGCCCGCCTCGAAATCACCCGTAACGTCGTCGATCCCCACCGCCAGCAGCGATGCGTGCCCCTTCCCTACGGCCCGGGCGGCACCGGCGTCGATCCGCAGCTCCCCGCTCACCTCGGCGGCGTGGGCCAGCCACAGCAGCCTGCGGGGTCGTCGCCGTCCGGCGGCCTCGAACAGGGTGCCCACCTCCTCCCCCTCCAGGGCCGCCAGGAGCTGGTCGGCGTGGGCCAGCACCACAGAAACCCCACCCGAGGTCGCGATCCGGGCGGCCTCCACCTTGGTGCGCATCCCGCCGGTCCCGACACGGGAACCCACCCGGGAGGTGTCGGCCACCAGCTCCGTGAAGTCACGGACCCGGGGTATCAACCGGGCCCCGGGTTCAGCCGGGTGTGCGGTGTAGAGGCCATCCACGTCGCTCAGGATCACCAGCGCATCGGCCCGCACCAGGTGGGCGGTCAACGCCGCCAGGCGGTCGTTGTCGCCGAACCGGATCTCCCCGGTCGCGACGGTGTCGTTCTCGTTGATCACGGGAATCGCCCCCAGCCTGAACAACCGCGAAATCGTGTTCAGGGCGTTCCGGTAGCTGCGCCCGTCCTGCAGGTCACCGGCGGTCAGCAGCACCTGCGCCACCATCTGGTGGTGGGCCGCGAAAGCCTCCGCGTAACGCCGGATCAGGATGCCCTGGCCGACCGCTGCCGCCGCCTGCTGGGTCTCGAGATCCCTGGGTCGCGCCGGGAGCCCCAACGGTCCCAGCGCCGCCGCGATGGCCCCGGAGGTCACCAGCACCAGACGCTTGTCGCGCGCCTGTAGGGAGGCCAGTTCTGCGGCGAGCGTCTCGATGCGCGCCGGATCCAGGTGCCCCTCCCGATCGGTCAGCGACGACGACCCGATCTTCACCACCAAGCGTTTCGCCCCGGTGATCTCAGTCCTCATCGACGACCTCGCCGGCCTTCCGGGCGTGATACTCGGCATCGATCCGGCGCCGCCGGGCCACGGCGGGCCGTTCGCTCTCCAGCCGGGGATCCTCACCCCGCCGGGAAAGGATCTCGGCCCCGGTCTCGACCTGCGGGGCGAAATCGAACACCACCGCGTCGTCGCCTCCGATGGCCACCGCGTCACCCTCCTGGGCCCCGAGTTCCAGGAGTTTCTCCTCCACCCCGAGCCGGTTCAACCGGTCCGCAAGGTAACCGACCGCCTCGGCGTTGTTGAAGTCGGTCTGGCGGATCCAGCGTTCCGGTTTCGCCCCGCGCACCCGCCACAGGAAACCGCCTTCCCCGTCGCCCTTCTTCACGATCGTGAAGGAGTCGTCGGCGGCGATGCGTCCCACCGGTTTGGGTCGCAGGACCTTCTTCGGCGGCTCCTCCGTCGCCTTGGCGGCGCGGTGGGTCTCGACGATCCGGGCCATGGCGAACTTCAACGCGTTCAACCCCTCGCCGGTCTTGGTGCTCACCTCGAAGACCTGGTAGCCGCGTTTCTCCAGTTCGGGCCGGGCGAGTTCCGCAAGGTCGGGTGCGTCGGGCAGGTCCAGTTTGTTCAACGCCACCAGGCGTTCGCGATCCTCCAAACCACCGTGGGCCGCCAGTTCGCCCTCTATCACGTCCAGGTCGGCGACGGGTTCGCGGCCCGGTTCCCAGGTGCCCAGGTCGATGACGTGCACGATGGCCTGGCAGCGTTCGATGTGTCGCAAGAAATCGAATCCCAGGCCCTTCCCGAGCGAAGCCCCCTCGATGAGACCTGGAACGTCGGCGACGGTGTAGGTGAGATCTCCCGCCACCACGACACCCAGGTTCGGCACCAAGGTGGTGAAGGGGTAATCGGCGATCTTCGGCCGGGCCCTGGAAATCGCGGCGATCAGCGACGATTTTCCCGCCGACGGGAACCCGACCAGGCCGATGTCGGCCAGCACCTTCAGTTCGAGCTGGATCAGCCGGGACTCGCCCTCCTCACCGAGAAGCGCGAAACCGGGCGCCTTGCGGGCGGCGGTCGCGAGCGCCTCGTTGCCGAGCCCACCCTTGCCGCCGACGGCCGCGACGTATTCCTCACCGGATCCGGTGAGATCGGCCAGGTGCTCACCCGTGGTCGCATCGGAGACGACCGTCCCGGCAGGTACCGCCAGGACCACGTCCTCACCCTTGGCGCCGTGCTGGTGGTCGCCGCGGCCGGGCTGCCCGTTCGTGGCCCGGCGCACCGACTGGCGGTGGTATTCCACCAGCGAATTGAGATTGTCGACCACTCGGAGGATCACGGATCCCCCGTCGCCACCGTTGCCGCCGTCGGGTCCGCCGAGGGGCTTGAACTTCTCGCGGTGCACCGAGGCGCAGCCGTGACCGCCGTTGCCTGCCTGCACGGTCAGTTTCACGCGATCCACGAATGAAGGAATTGCCACGGCTAGAAGTATCTCAAAGCGCTTCGGAAACCGAAGAGCGACGGGCCCGCCTCACGAGGAGGAGGACCCGTCGCCTTAATGTCCGCTGTTGACTCAGGCCTCGACCGGGGCCACGTTGACGACGCGGCGGCCACGCTTGACACCGAAGTTCACCTTGCCGGCGGCCAGCGCGAAGAGGGTGTCGTCGCCACCACGACCCACGTTGTCGCCGGGGTGGAAGTGGGTGCCGTGCTGGCGGACGATGATCTCGCCCGCACCGACGACCTGCCCGCCGAAACGCTTCACACCGAGGCGCTGGGCATTGGAATCACGACCGTTTCGCGTCGAGGACGCGCCCTTCTTGTGTGCCATCTCTGCTCCTGCCTCAGTTCTTGATGTCGGTGATCTTGACCTGGGTGTACCGCTGACGGTGCCCCTGGCGCTTCTTGTAGCCGGTCTTGTTCTTGTACTTCAGGATCCGGATCTTGGGGCCCTTGGTCTCCGCCAGCACCTCGGCGGTCACGGAAACCTTGCCGAGGGCCTCGGCGTCGGAGGTCACGGTGCCGCCATCGACCAGCAGCAGCGGCTGCAGGTTGATGGTTTCGCCGACCCCTTCGGACACCAGGTCGATGTCGAGGATGTCGCCAACAGCCACCTTGTGCTGGCGTCCGCCACTGCGCACGATCGCGTACACGCCTGACCTACCTTCTTCTTCTAATGCCTTGGGATTCTCCCGCGATGCCCGTGGGGCCCAACAGGAGACGTCGTCCAGCCACGCAGAAGGGCGCGGCCTGACAACCGAGGGACAACTTTACGGTCACCGCCTCGCCGGGTCAAACCAACTTGGCTGCGAGTCTTAACCCGAAGTTCCCGCAGGCGACCACAGGCCCCCGGACATGCACAAGATGGTTTCGACACGGGCCGCTCCTTCGTCGCAGCCCGGCTCAACCAACTTCAGAAAGAACAAAGCTGGTTGAGCCAGCACGTGAGCGCCAGCGAACGGCTGAGTCGAAACCACCCGGCAGCCAAAAAGCAGATCCGACCACAGGTCCCCGGACATGCACAAGATGGTTTCGACACGGGCCGCTCCTTCGTCGCAGCCCGGCTCAACCAACTTCGGGAGGGGAACGTCGCAGGTCGACTCAACCGGCTTCGGGAGGGGACATCGCAGGTCGGCTCAACCGGCTTCGGGAGAACTGTTAACCGTTCTTCCTGCGGCGACGTCCAGACCTGCGTTCGCCGCCATCGGCCGGGGCCTGCGAGTCGACGGGGTTGTCGAAACGCAGATAGCCGGAGCCGTGGCAGTGATCGCACTCCTCCGTGAACGCCTCCGCCAGTCCGGTTCCAATGCGTTTGCGGGTCAGCTGCACCAGCCCCAGGCTGGTGACCTCCGCCACCTGGTGCCTGGTGCGGTCGCGGCCCAGGCACTCGACGAGGCGCCGCAGCAGCAGTTCACGGTTGCTGGGCAGCACCATGTCGATGAAGTCGATGACGACGATGCCACCGAGGTCGCGCAGCCTCAGCTGCCTGACGATCTCCTCGGCCGCCTCCAGGTTGTTGCTGGTGACGGTGGCCTCGAGGTTGCCGCCGGAACCCGTGAACCGGCCCGTGTTGACGTCGATGACGGTCATCGCCTCGGTGCGGTCGATCACCAGCGACCCTCCGGAGGGCAGGAAGACCTTGCGGTCGAGGGCCTTGGCGATCTGCTCGTCGATACGGTACTGCGCGAACAGGTCGCGGCCGTCCTCGCCCGGTTCGAACCGTTCGATGCGATCCGTCAGGTGGGGGGCGACGTGCCCGACGTAGGCCGAGATCGCCTCGTGGGCGTCGTCGCCCTGGACGGTCAGCTTCGCGAAATCCTCGGTGAACAGGTCGCGGACGATGCGCAACGTCAGGTCGGGTTCGGAGTAGAGGGCCTCGGGGGCCTTGCCCGCCTTCACCTTCTTCTCGATGACCTCCCACTGGGCCTTGAGCCGGTTGACGTCGCGCACCAGCTCCTCGGCGGCCACTCCCTCGGCTGCGGTGCGCACGATCACGGATTCGTTGTCGCCGATCAGTTCACCGAGGATCCGCCTCAACCGGGTGCGTTCCACGTCCGGAAGTTTGCGGGAGATCCCGGACAGGTGCCCGCCCGGTGAGTACACGATGTAGCGGCCGGGCAGGGAGATGTGCCCGGTGAGGCGCGCGCCCTTGGCCCCGATGGGGTCCTTGGTGACCTGCACGAGCACCGTCTGCCCGGATTTGAACACCTTCTCCACCTTGCGGTCCTCGGCGGTGACCCCGTAGGAGTCCCAGTCCACCTCGCCCGCGTAGAGCACGGCGTTGCGCCCCCGCCCGATGTCGATGAACGCCGCCTCCATGCTGGGAAGCACGTTCTGCACGCGCCCCAGGTAGACGTTGCCGATCAGGGACGTGGCGGATGCGCGATCCACGTAGTGCTCGACGAGGATCCCGTCCTCGACCACGGCGAGCTGGGTGTAGTCCTCCCGCTGGCGGATCACGAGTTTCCGGTCCACGGATTCGCGGCGCGCCAAGAACTCGGCCTCGGAGAGGATCGGGGCGCGTCGACGACCCGCGGCACGGTTCTCCTTGCGGCGCTGCCGTTTGGCCTCCATGCGGGTGGAGCCCTCGATCCCGGTCACCTCGTCCCCGGTGCCGCCCTTCGATTCGGAGCCGCTGGAGCGACGGCGACGACGACGGCGACGACGGGTCCCGGTCTCCTCGTCGGATTCACCATCCCCCTCGGCGGTTTCCTCCTGCCCGGAGGTCTCGTTCTTCTCGGCCGAGTCGTCGCCGCCGGATTCCCCATCCGATGATTCGTCGTCGGTGTCCTCACCGGTCGTCTCCTCGGCGTTGGAACCACGGCGGCGACGCCTGCCGCCGCGGCGGCGGCGACGCCTGCCGGGACGTTCCTCCTCGGCCTCGGGACTCGCCTCTGCTGTCTCCTCCGGGCTCTCCTCGGAGCCGGACTCGGTTTCGGCAGCATCCGCGGAGTCCTCGGCGATGGCGCTGGCCAGTTTCGCCAACGATTCGGTGCGGCCCTCGGCGGTAATGGCGAACGGGTCCTTCATCGTGGCGCGACGGGCCTTGGCGGCCTCCTCAGCGATGCGCAACGCGGCCGCGATGCCGTCCTCCGCGGTCTCCTGCCCGTCCTGCCCGTCGGTGTCGGCCTGCTCGGTCGGTTCGGTTTTCTCCGTCTTGGCTGCCCCGGCGGCCCGGGTGGCGCGGCGCCGCCGCTGCCTGGGCGCGGGTTCGGGTGCCGGTTCCTCCCCTGCGGGTTCCGGTTCAGTTCGGGTTTCGGCTTCGGGGGTCTCGGCCGGGGTGGTCTGTGGGTGATCCGGCCCGCCCGCGGCCCGAGTGGCGCGGCGGTGCCGCTGCCTGGGGGCCGGTTCCCGGGCCGGTTCCGGTTCGGTGGCCTCGGTGGGTTCCGGGGTGGCGGCGGTGGTCACGGGCGTTTCCACGGGGATGTCCACATCGACGGGCGGACCGGCGGGGCGGGAGGCGGCGCGGCGGCGTCGTTGCCTCGGGGCGGGTTCCGGCTGTGGTTCCGTGATCGTCTCGGACCGGGTTTCGGGTTCGGAGGGGGTTTCCGTCCCGGAGGCATCCTCTTCCAGGATTTCCTCCTCGGGTTGCGGTGCACGGGCCTCGAGCACAGCGGTCACCACGTCGGCCACCACCACGGAGGAAGCGCTGCGCAACTCGTGTCCGAGCTGCGCGAGTTCGGCCAGCAGCTCCTTGCTGGTGATCCCGAGATGCTTGGCGAGTTGATGGACTCGGGGACGCGCGGGCAGCTCGGGGGCAGCGGATTCTTGATTGGTTTCGGTCATGTACGACTCCTTCGGGCGCATTGGCGCCAGCTCCAGCGTGGCTCGCCACGCCTCTCAAGACTCAAGGTCAACCGGAAAAGCATCGGGGCCTCCGCGGTCGAGTTCATCGTCGCGGTGTCCAGCCCCGGGCGGCCTCTCGGCAGCACCGGCGGTGCTTGACCTGGTGATCATTGTTCCACAACTTGTGCACACCATGGGATCCCAACCCGCCCCACCTAAAATTGGGCGGCGATGAAAACCCCGCTCCGCCTGCTGACATCACTCCTGTTCGTCTGCCTCGCAGCGGCGAGTTGCTCCACCGGCGTTCCCGAGCCGAGCCCCAGCGTCCCTTCCGTTTCCCCGGTGGATCCCGACGCAACCCCCGAGACCCGGAACCTCCTGCTGAGGCTTCACGCACAGGAAGGCAAGGGGATCCTTTTCGGACACCAGCACGACCTGTCCATGGGCTTCACCTTCGACACCGGCGACGGCAACACCTCCGACACCCTCGCAGCCGTCGGCGACCACCCCGCGGTTTTCGGCTGGGACAGTCTCGTCCTCGACGGAGACGAGGCCCCCGGCGATCCCGACGCCACCCCGGAGGCGAACGCCGAGGTCCTCACCCGCATGTTCAAACAGGCCGATGCACTGGGTGGGATCAACACGCTGACCATGCACCTGCCGAATCCCGTCACCGGCGGAGATTTCTACGACACCTCGGGGGATGCGGTCGCCGCGGTCCTGCCGGGCGGCGCCAGGCATTCCGACCTGACCGCCCGGCTGGACCGGGTTGCCGACGCCGTCGCCGGGGCCAGACGCCCGGACGGCACCCTGATCCCGGTGATCCTGCGTCCCTGGCACGAACGAAACGGCGACTGGTTCTGGTGGGGTGCGGGGCACGCCACCGATCAACAGTATGTGGAGCTGTTCCGGTTCACCGTCGACTACCTGCGCGACGAGCGGGGCCTGCACAACCTGCTCTACGCCTACTCCCCCAACTCCCCGCTGAACGCCGACCCGGGAACCTACCTGGCCGGATACCCGGGGGACGATCACGTGGACATCCTCGGGTACGACTCCTACGACGAGACCGGGGGTGGCCAGGAATGGCTCAGATCCGTCACCGCCGACCTGGCGATGGTGGCCGGGCTGGCCGACGAGCGCGGGAAGGTTCCCGCCTGGACCGAGTTCGGGCCGTACGAGGGCACCGAACCGGATCCGCACTGGTTCACCTCGGTACTGGGAGCGTTGAAGGCCGACCAGAACGCCAGCCGTATCGCGTGGATGCTGACCTGGGCGAACTACGGCCACGGCGACCGCGAACACGCCTACGTTCCCTACCCAGCGCACGGCGACCACCCGGAGCATCCGCTGCTGGCAGATTTCCGGGTTTTCCACGACGACCCCTCGACCGTCTTCGCCAAGGAGTGGAAGCGCTGACCCCTCCGGACCGCCGCGAGGAGACACGCCACGGCCTGTCCGCGGGAGTTTTTGTGGTGGTTCCGGGGTCACGATGGCATAGTGGAATCCTGTCGCGACACCGTTTCCGAAGGAGCTGAAATGAACGCGAAACCCCCCACCGTCGTGTTCGCCGGAGACTCCATCACGGACACAGGGAAGGATCGGGCGAGCGGCTCCTTGGGCACCGGTTACGTGGCCAAGCTGGCGGAGGGACCCCTCACCTTCGCGCGGGTGGTCAACGCGGGTGTCAGCGGCGACCGCATGGCGGACCTGGAGGCGCGCTTCGAGGGCGACGTGCTGGCCGAGAACCCTGACCTGGTGAGCATTTTCATCGGCATCAACGACACCTGGCAGGCGGTCACCGGGGAGGCGGCCTCGCCGCTCGGGGATTTCGAGGCCGCCTACCGGCGCCTGATCGAAAGCCTCGACGAGACACCCTCCGTGCTGATGGTGCCGTTCGTGGCTCCCGTCACCCCTGACCAGGAGGGCTGGTTCTCGGACCTGCGGCCGCGGCAGGACCTGGTGCACCGCCTGGCCGCGGAGTACGGCTGCGCCGTCGTCGATCTGGGTTTGATGATCCGCGAGTACTCGTCGGAGTACGAGAACGAGGAAATGGCCGAGGACGGCGTCCACCCCACCGATCTGGGGCACAAGCTGATCGCCGAGGCCTGGGAACGCGAGGCCCGTACCCGTTTCGAGGCGCTGCGCCAGTAGCGGCGGAACCCCTTCCCCGGGTCCTGCCGCGCACGGGTCACGAATTGGTTTCCTGCTCCCGGGCGAGCAGGTCCCGGGCCTCGCCCGCGACGATCAGTGATCCCGCCACCAGCACCCCGGCGGCCGGCCCTGCGGCATCGGCCAGCAGCGTCGCCAGTTCCAGCGCGTCCGCCACGCCCGGGGCTTTCTGCACCTTCCCGGCGGGCCAGATCTCTTCCGCCGTGCGTGCCAGCTCGTCGACGGGCAGGGAACGTGAGGTGCCCCGGGCGCGGGTCACCACCACCTGGTCCATGGCGGAGGCGAAGATCTCCAGCACCCCGACGGTGTCCTTGTCGGCCATCATTCCGACCACACCGATCAGCGGCTGGAAGGCGAACGCCTCCCGGCACGCCTCGATGGTGACCCGCGCGGCCTGCGGGTTGTGGGCGGTGTCGACGACGATCGCCGGTGAGGTGCGCACCAGTTCGAGTCTGGCCGGAGCCACCACCGAGGCGAACCCCTCCTCGATGATCCCGGGTTCGAGGGGCTGCCCGCCCAGGAAGGCCTCGACGGCGGCCACGGAGAGCGCGGCGTTACGGGCCATGTGGGCTCCGTGCAGGGGAAGGAAGAGGTCCCCCACCGGCCCGCCCTCGGACTGGATCCGGATCACCTGCCCACCCACCGCGGGGTGGCGTTCCAGCAGCCCGAAGTCCGGGCCCTCCGCCTTGACCACGGCACCGACCTCGACTGCACGGGCCAGCAGCACCCGGGCCGCCGCGGGTTCCTGCCCGGCCAGCACCGCCGTCGCGCCTGGTTTGATGATGCCTGCCTTCTCGGATGTCACCTTTTCCAGCGAGTCCCCAAGGATGTGGGTGTGGTCGAGGCCGATGGGGGACACGACCGAAACCTGCGGGGTGGCGACGGACGTGGCGTCCCAGCTGCCGCCGAGCCCAACCTCGACCACGGCGACATCCACGGGGGCGTCGGCGAAGGCAGCGTAGGCCATGCCGGTGATGACCTCGAAGAAGGTCATGTCGATCCCATCCAGTTTCCGTTCGTCCACCATTCGGACAAAAGGTTCGATCTCGCCCCAGACCTCGGCGAACCTCTCCTCGGAGATCGGTTCCCCGTCAATGGAGATCCTCTCCCGGGCGTCACTGAGATGAGGGCTGGAAAACCTTCCCGTGCGCAACCCCGCGGCGCGCAGCAACGCGTCGATCATGATGCAGGTCGAGCCCTTGCCGTTGGTTCCCGCCACCTGGATCACGGGGGTGGCCCGTTCGGGATTCCCCAGCAGATCCATCAGGGCGGAGATGCGGCTCAGGGCCGGGCCGACGCGGTGTTCGGGCCAGCGGGATGTGAGTTCGGCTACGAGGGCAGCGTGTTCCATGATGAGGACATCCTAGCGACGCGGCTACTATGTTCTGCGTGATGAGCAGATACCCCGAGCCCTCCGTGCGACATTGGCCGGACTGGGTGGGATTGGTGGCCCGTCTGATACCCGGTGCCGTCTTCCTCTATGCGGGCATCGTGAAAATCGGGAATGTGGATGGCTTCGCTTTCGATATTCGCGCCTATCAGCTGGTCAGCTGGGATCTGTCCCGGATGCTGGCGTACGTCCTTCCGGTGGTCGAGATCGCAGTCGGGGTCCTGCTCATCGTGGGGCTGCTCACCCGCTGGGCGGCACTGGTCACGGCGTTGCTGCTGATCGCCTTCATGGGCGGCATCGTCTGGGTCTGGACCCAGGGGATCAGCATCGACTGCGGTTGCTTCGGACATGGTGGCGAGGTGACCCCGGAGAGCACCAAGTATCCTCAGAAACTGGCCGAAAATCTGGCGATGACCGCGCTGTGCGGCTGGCTGGTCGTACGGCCACGTTCCCTTTTCAGCCTGGATCAGGCACTTTTCGGCTCACCCATTCGTTTCAGCGAGGAGAGCCACGACGACATAGCCGAAACGGCGGAAACCGAGGAGTGAATTTTTACCTCATGGCCAACAATTCGAATCTGAGCAAACGCGTCGCGCTCAGGCAGCAGCAGGAACTGGAAGCACGCCGCAAACGCAACGCCAGGATGCTCGGCGTCGGTCTGGGCGTGCTGGCCCTCGTGGTGGTGGTACTCATAATCGTCGTCGTCGCAAACGCGATCAGTAGCAAGGCCCCTGCTGCCGAACAGCTCACCCCTCCGAACGCCACCGAGGGACACGGCATCGCCATCAAGAGCAAGAACACCCAGCCCGCGGGCGACGTACCGAACGTGGTGGTCTACGAGGACAGCCAATGCCCCATCTGCAAGGACTACGAAACCCAGTATGGCAACGCCATGCTTCAGCTCATCGATGAGGGAAAGATCACCCTCGAGGTCCGCACCGCGTACTTCCTTGATGACCAGATCGAGCAAACTCCGAACAAGAAGTCGTCCCAACGCGCTGCCATGGCGGCGGCGGCCGCCGACGCGGTCGGCAAATACCGCGAATACCACAAGGTGATCTACGAGAACCAGCCCCGCGAGGGTGTCGGTTACACCGACCAGCAGCTCCGGGTCGATTTCGCGGCCAAGGCAGGGATCACGGGAGACGACTTGGCAACCTTCCAGAAACTCTATGACACCAAGGCCTATGCCGATTTCGCGAAGAATTCCCACGAAGCCATGGGCAAGGCCGGGATCGGCGGCACGCCCACGTACGTCGTCAATGGCAAGAAGATCAATCTCGGGAACCTCCCCTCAAACGATCCGCAAACTGTGCTGACCGCCATCCAGTCCGCCGCTTCGGGTTCCAACTGATCAGCGACCTGATGTGTCCGGGCCGCCGAGGTCTCCCGGTGTCCCGGACACGTCACGGGGTGCGACTTTTACCTCATCCGCCGCGCACAACTACGATTCCCTACCATGACTAACCCTGCCTACAACTCCGGACTGCCCACCAAACCCGCTCTCGAGGGTCTCGAGAGCAAATGGGGACAGGTATGGCGTGAGGACGGCACCTACGCGTTCCGGCGCCCGGCATCCCGTGAGCAGGTGTTCTCCATCGACACCCCACCGCCGACGGTCTCCGGATCGCTGCACGTGGGCCACGTCTTCAGCTACACCCACACCGACACCATCGCCCGCTACCAGCGGATGCGCGGCAAGGAGGTGTTCTACCCGATGGGCTGGGACGACAACGGTCTGCCCACCGAACGTCGCGTCCAGAACTACTATGGTGTGCGCTGCGACCCGTCGCTTCCCTACGACGAGGATTTCACTCCCCCGGCCAAGCCGGATCCGAAACGTCAGATGCCCATCTCGCGCCGCAACTTCATCGAGCTGTGCGAGAAACTGACCGCCATCGACGAGAAGGTCTTCGAGGATCTGTGGCGGTATCTCGGATTGTCCATCGACTGGGACACCCTCTACACCACGATCTCCCCGGCCACGCAGGCCGTGGCCCAGCGGGCCTTCGTGCGCAATCTCGCCCGCGGCGAGGCCTACCTGAGTTTCGCCCCCACCATGTGGGACGTCACGTTCCAGACGGCGGTGGCGCAGGCGGAACTGGAGTCCCGGGAGCACCCGGGCGCCTATCACCGCGTCGCCTTCCACGGCGCCGACGGGCCGGTGTTCATCGAAACCACCCGCCCCGAGCTGCTGCCCAGCGTCTGCGCCCTGATCGCCCATCCCGATGACGAGCGCTACCAGCATCTGTTCGGGACCACCGTCACGTCCCCGGTCTTCGGGGTGGAGATCCCGGTACTGGCGCACACCGCCGCCGAACCCGACAAGGGCGCCGGCATAGCGATGTGCTGTACCTTCGGTGACCTCACCGACGTGCAGTGGTGGCGGGAACTCGATCTGCCGACCCGCACCATCATCGGCCGTGACGGCCGTCTCCAGCGGGAGATCCCCGAGTGGCTCACCAACGCCGAGCCCTGGGCCGACTTGGCTGGCAAAACGGTCTTCTCCGCCCGGGCCGCCGTCGTGGAGTTGCTGCGCGCATCCGGGGATCTCGACGGGGAACCGAAACCCATCTCCCGGCCCGTGAACTTCTACGAGAAGGGTGACAAGCCGCTGGAGATCGTCGCCACCCGCCAGTGGTACCTGTCCAACGGTGGCCGCGACGAACAGTTGAAGGCCGACCTGTTGAAGCGCGGCGCGGAGCTGGCCTGGACCCCGGAGCACATGCGCCACCGCTACGACAACTGGGTGGGTGGTCTGAACGGCGACTGGTTGATCTCCCGGCAGCGGTTCTTCGGGGTGCCCTTCCCGGTCTGGTATCCGCTCGACGCCGACGGTGAACCGCTCTACGACCAGATGATCGTCGCCGACGAGGCCAGCCTGCCCGTCGATCCCGTCACCGCGTGCCCGCCCGGCTACGAGGAGTCACAGCGCGGGATTCCGGGCGGGTTCATCGCCGACCCCGATGTGATGGACACTTGGGCGACCTCTTCGCTGACCCCGCAGATCGCGTCCGGGTGGGAGCGTGACGAGGAACTGTTCGGCCTCACTTTCCCGATGGACATCGCTCCCCAGGGCCACGACATCATCCGCACCTGGTTGTTTTCCCGGATCGTGCGCGCCAATTTCGAGAACCACTCGCTGCCGTGGCGGCGCACCACCATCTCGGGTTTCGTCACCGACCCGGACCGCAAGAAGATGTCCAAGTCCAAGGGCAACGTGGTGGTTCCCTCCGACATCCTGGAGCGTTTCGGCTCCGACGCGGTCCGCTGGCGCGCCGCCATGGCCCGTCCCGGCATGGATTCGCCGTTCGACCAGTCGCAGATGAAGGTGGGGCGCCGGCTGGCCATGAAGATCCTGAACGCGGGCAAGTTCGTTCTCGGCCTGGCCCCCGAACCCGGGGATCCCGCCGCCGTCACCAACCCGGTCGACAGGGCGCTGCTGGCGTCTCTGTCGGATGTTGTCACCGCCTGTACGGAGACGTTCGACGCCTTCGACTACACCCAGGCCCTCGAGGCCGCGGAAACCTTCTTCTGGTCCTTCTGCGATGACTACCTGGAGCTGGTCAAGGAACGCGCCTACGGTTCCCAGGGTCCTGAGGCGCAGGCCTCTGCGCAGTCGGCCCTGGCCATTGCCCTCGACGTGCAGCTGCGGTTGTTCGCCCCATTCCTGCCGTTCGTGACGGAAGAAACCTGGTCCTGGACCCACGGTTCATCCATCCACCGTTCCCCCTGGCCCACCGCCGGGGAACTGGCGATCGACGGCGACCGGCAGCTGCTGGCCAACGTCGCATCGGTGCTGATCATGATCCGCGGCGCCAAGTCGAACGCGAAGGTGTCCATGAAAACCCCGGTCCGGAAGGCCGTCTTCCTGGGTGATCACGCCGCCCTGGAACGCTTGAAGGCCATCGAGGCGGATCTTCGTGCCGTCGGTCACATCACGGGCGAGGTGGTGTGGAAGATCGCCGAGGGGCCCCTGATCGTCGAGGCGGAACTGGAGGAACCCCCCGCCGCCTGAAATCAACCCGGAAGGGGGTCATCGCTGCTTCACCGGCGATGACCCCCTTCGGGTTTCCGATTCAACCGGTGAAGGCCGCCGGCGGCAGCTCCGGAGGCGCCATCGCGGGTTTCTCCTCCAGGCGGGCCAGAGCCTCGTCGACCGCGACGTCGAGTTGCAGGTCCTCGCCGTTCTCCCAGTCGGACGGCCCCAGGGGAACCTCGATGTCGGGGTCGGTTCCGTGGTTCTCCACCCCGAAACCGTGCCGGTGGAAGGCGAAGGCGTAACGGGGCTGGGTCACACCGGTGCCGTCAACCAGTTCGAATCGCCCGTCGGTCCCGATCACACCGCCCCAGCTGCGCTCCCCCACCACGGGACCGAGCCCAAGGTTCTGGGCGGCGGCGGTGATGATGTCGCCGTCGGATCCCGCGTAGGGATTGGTGATGAACACCACCGGGCCGCGCATGCCCTGTCCCGGATACGGTTCCGGGAAATCCATGTGCCGGGCGTAGCCCCAGCCGACGACGGTCCGCGTCAACCGTTCCAGCACCAGCGACGACGTGTGTCCGCCGCCGTTGTATCGCACGTCCACCACCACCGCCTCGCAGCGGGAGGCCTGCTCGATGAGCCGGTGGAACTCGGCCCAGCCCTCGGCCATCATGTTCGGGACGTGCACGTAGCCGACCCGTCCCCGTGAGCGTTCCCTGACCCGCTCCACCCGGGAGGCCACCCATTCGTGGTAGCGCAACCCGGCCTCGCTGGCCACGGGCACCACCGCCACTCTTCGTTTCGAATCTCCCCGGGCCAGGGTCAGTTCGACGGTGCCACCCGCCGCTCCCAACAGCAGCGCATTGATGTCGGGAACTCCTGCGGTGGGTTTTCCGTCGACGGCCACGATCACGTCCCCCGCCCGGGCGGCCACACCCGCCGCGCGCAGCGGGGAACGGGCCTTGGGGTCGGAGGATTCGCCGTCGAGGATGCGGTTGATTACGACCTCACCCTTCTCGTTGCGGCCCAGATCCGCGCCCAACCAGGCCACCTTCGCATCCCCGTGCCCGCCGGTGGGCGTGACGTAGGCGTGAGAGGTGTTGAGTTCCGCATTCGTCTCCGCGAGCACGTCGACCAGGTCGTCATGGGTGGTGATCCGTTCCAGCAGCGGCCGGTAGCCCGCGCACACCGCATCCCAGTCGATTCCGTTCATGTCCTCACGCCAGTAGTGGTCGCGCATCAGCCGGGCGTTCTCGTCGAACATCTGCCGCCACTCGTCGCGCGGCAACAGCTGCCGACGCAGCCGGTTCAGGTTCACTGCGATGCGGTCCTCGTCCTCGGCCCGCGCATCGGCCGGTTGCACCCACAGGTCGTCGCCGTTGCGGACCACCAGTTGCCTGCCGTCCCCGCTGACCGCGGCGTCGTCGCAGGCGTCGACCACCACGGTCAGTTTGCGTTTGGTGACGTCGTAGGCCTCGATGCTGTCCTTCGTCTCCTGGCCCGGCAGTTGCCCGGAACCGAGCACACCGGTGTACGAAGCGAGGCGTCGCCACAGAACCCCCTCGGCGGTGGCACAGAGCCCGTCGTAGCGGCCTGCCGGCACGGGCAGCGGAACCATCCGGTCCTCTGTGCCATCGATGTCCAGGACGACGTCCGCTTCCGGTTTCGCGGCGTCCTTGTCCAGTTTCTCGTCCTCTGGTCTTCTGGTCTCGCTGATGGCCCAGCCGTCGGCTGAGGGCCCGAACGGGACGGGATCCTCCGCGCTCAAGGGAATCACGTAGGGCCGCACGGTATTGGTGAAACCGAGATCGAAATTGATCTCGTCGTAGGCGGGATCGATGGTCCGGCTCGACAGGAAGTACAGGTAACGGCCGTCGAGGCTGAACGTGGGGGAGAAGTCGTTGAACTGTCCGCGGGTCAGTTCGAAGGGCCGGTTCTCTGCGAGATCGTGGCCGACCAGCCGTCCCAGCGCGCCCTCGTTCCCGAGCGCCTCCCGCCACACCAGGTAACGCCCGCTGGGGCTGAAGACCAGGCCCGTCGCCTCCCCCTGCCGCGAACTACCCACCTTCCTGACCGTGTTCCCGGCGACGTTCGCCACGAGCACCGCGCCGTCGTGGGAGGCCACGGCCACCTCGGAACCCTCCGGGTTCGCCGTTAGAGCGAGCACCCGGCCCAACTGGCCGTGTCCGATCCGGAGGGGATCGTCCTGACCGTCGAGGGACGCGATCTCCAGGCAGTCCTCGCCCTCCGCGTCGGTGGCCCAGACACCCTTCCCTGTGTTCCCGAGCGGAATGGCCTCCCGGATCCGCACACCGGGCAGGGCACTCAGGGCACGGGCCGGACCGGAGCGGTGGGTCAGAAACCACGCCTGTCCTCTCCACTCCACGAGGGAACCGTCACCGCCGTGATCCGGTGTCACGGAGTCCAACCTGTCCAGCGCCTCAACGGTGATGGGAAGCGGTTCGCCCAGCGCGAGGTCGACCGGGATCTCCCGCGGTTCGGCGTCCAGGGAGTCGAGGACGTGAAGTTTCCCGCGGGCATGGAAGACCACCCGCCTGCCGTCCGTGGTGGCATCCCGGCAATACCCATCGGTGAACGTGTGCGCGGTGTGGGCCCGCAGGTCACTGCCGTCCGGTTTCACGCTCCACACCTGGGCCTGCTCCCCCGGATTCTCCGGGAGCCGCGCGCCGAGATCTGAGGTGAAGACGATACGCTCCCCGACCCAGCAGGGACCGGCCAGGCTCGCGGTCTCCCCGGGGAGCAGCCGCGTCCACTCCTCCCGCCGGGAATTGGACACCCAGACCCGGTTGACCATGCCACCCCGGTAACGCTTCCACTGTTCCGGGCCGCGGAAATTCGGGGAGGCCAGCACCACCCGGCCTTCCGGGTTCCGGTCCGCGGCCGAGGCGGGTCCCCACGGCAGCCGTTCCAGTTCACCGTCCAGGGAAACCGAATACAGCCAGGAAAGCGCCCGCAGGGCCTCGTTGTGCATGGAGGCCACCAGCACGTGGTCCTCGTCCAACCAGCCGCACACCTGCATGCGGAAAGCGCTCAACCATGTGAGGCGGCTCCTGCCGCCATCCAGGTCGAGAACGTGAAGATCCTGGTTGCCCGGGCGGCCGGACACGAACCCCACCCGTCTGCCCGAGGGTGAAAACCGGGGGCTGCGCACCGGAACGTGTTCGGAGGTCAGGCGATGTGCCCGACCTCCCGAAATAGTCGTCAACCACAGATCGTCGTCGGCGACAAAGACCACCTGGTCCTCATTGACGTGTGGGTAGCGCAGATAGCCAGAAACCATGGCGCCAAACCTACCCGAAGAAGCGCCGGGAGATGTCAGGCCGACAAGTCCCGGCGCCTAGCCACACGGGAGGAGGCCACCAACTCAGGTTGCGCTTTTCCGAGAACGGCCTCGCGGGTCACGACGACCTGTGCGACGTCCTCCGCGGAGGGCACCTCGAACATCACGTCGAGCAGCAGCTCCTCGAGGATCGCCCGCAGGCCACGGGCCCCGGTGCCACGTTCCAGGGCGAGTTCCGCGATGGCGTCGATGGCTTCGTCGGTGAAGTCCAGCTGCACCCCGTCGAGTTCGAAGAGGCGGGCGAACTGCTTGGTCAGAGCGTTGCGGGGCTCGACGAGGATCCGGTTCAGGGCCTCACGGTCCAGCGGCGATACCGTCGAGATCATGGGGAGACGCCCGATGAACTCCGGGATCAGACCAAACTTGTGCAGGTCCTCGGGACGGACCTCGGAGAACGGATCGGTCACTTCCTTCCGGGCCGAGGTGTCGACGCTGAATCCGAGAGGCCGCTTCCCGATACGGGAATTGATGATTTCATCAAGACCAGCGAAGGCCCCGCCGACGATGAACAACACCTTGGTGGTGTCGATCTGGAGGAAATCCTGGTGCGGATGCTTGCGCCCGCCCTGAGGTGGAACCGAGGCGACGGTTCCCTCGAGGATTTTAAGCAGCGCCTGTTGCACTCCCTCACCGGAAACATCGCGGGTTATCGATGGATTCTCGGATTTGCGCGCTACCTTGTCGATTTCATCTATGTAGATGATCCCGGTCTCGGCCTTCTTGATGTCGAAGTCGGCCGCCTGGATGAGCTTCAGGAGGATGTTTTCGACATCCTCGCCCACGTACCCGGCCTCGGTGAGGGCCGTCGCATCGGCCATTGCGAAGGGCACGTTGAGCATCTTCGCCAAGGTCTGGGCGAGATAGGTCTTCCCGCAGCCGGTGGGCCCGATCAGCAGGATGTTCGACTTTCCCACCTCGACGGGTTCTTCACCCTGACGCGAACGACCGATGCGGGTCTGCTCGGACGTGATGCGCTTGTAGTGGTTGTAGACGGCGACCGCGAGCGCCTTCTTGGCCGCGTCCTGTCCGATCACGTACTGGTCGAGGAAATCGCGGATCTCCTTGGGCTTGGGGAGTTCTTCCTGCAGCCCGAAGGTTTCGACCCTGGGAAATTCCTCCTCGATGATTTCGTTGCACAGTCCGATGCACTCATCGCAGATGTAGACACCGTCACCCGCGATGAGGCGCTTGACCTGTTTCTGCGACTTGGTGCAGAAGTTGCACTTGAAGACCTCGCTGGTCTCACCGATCCGTGGCACCGATAACTCCACTCTGTCCGTCAATTAACGACTGGCCACAACCTTACTCGTCAGGGTGTCATTCCGTAACGCAACACCCTGACGAGTCCCAAGATTCAGGCCCCGACGTCCTTGAGGGAGGTCAGGATGTCGTCGACGATTCCATATTCAACGGCTTCTTGGGCGGTCAGGTACTTGTCGCGCTCGATGTCGCGGCTGACCTTCGTGACCGCCTGCCCGGTGTCGGCGGCGAGCATGTTCTCCATCAGCTCGCGGATGCGCATGATCTCCTTGGCCTGGATCTCCAGGTCGGAGCTCTGCCCGTAGCCGCCCTCCGTGGCGGGCTGGTGGATGAGGATGCGGCTGTTGGGAAGCGCCAGACGCTTGCCCTTGGTGCCCGCAGCGAGCAGCAGCGCGGCGGCGGAGGCGGCCTGCCCGAGGCAGACGGTCTGGATGTCCGGCTTGATGTAGCGCATGGTGTCGTAGATGGCGGTAAGGGCCGTGAACGAGCCACCGGGAGAGTTGATGTAGATGGAAATCTGCCGTTCCGCGTCCATCGACTGGAGACACAGCAGCTGGGCCATCACCGCGTTGGCGATGTCGTCGCTGATCGGAGTGCCGAGGAAGATGATCCGGTCCTCGAACAGCTTCGTGTAGGGATCGACGCGACGCATGCCGTAGCTGGTGCGTTCCTCCCACTGGGGAATGTAGTAGTTGCTGGTCACTTGTTGGGAGCCTCCGAGTTGATCTGGGACGCACGCTCGTAGACGTGGTCGATGAAGCCGTATTCGAGAGCCTGCTCAGCCGTGAACCAGCGATCCCGATCCGAGTCGGCCTCGATCTGCTCCACGCTCTGGCCGGTGTGCTGCGCGATGAGCTGGGCCATGGTCTTCTTGATGTGCAGCGACTGTTCCGCCTGGATCCGGATGTCGGAGGCGGTGCCACCCAACCCACCGGAGGGCTGGTGCATCATGATGCGGCTGTGCGGCAGGGCGTAGCGCTTACCGGGGGTGCCCGCTGACAGCAGGAACTGTCCCATGGAGGCCGCGAGCCCCATCGCCACCGTGGCGACGTCGTTGCTGATCCACTGCATGGTGTCGAAGATGGCCATGCCGGAGTCGACGGACCCGCCGGGGCTGTTGATGTAAAGGTAGATGTCGGAGTTCGGGTCCTCGGCGTTCAACAGCAGCATCTGGGCGCAGATTGCGTTCGCGTTCTCGTCACGCACCTCGGATCCCAGAAAGATGATGCGGTTGGCCAGCAGGGAGGAGTAGACGTTGTCCGTCATTCCCAGACCCGGAGCCTGCGGGGCCGCCATTGAGATGTCGTTTCGCTTGTCGGTCACGCCATACAACGTACCGACTCCGGGCGATTTTCCAAGGACGGCCCGCCCGTATCACTCAGTAGCGACGTCCACCCCGGAATCGTCGCGATCATCGGTCTCTCCGGAATCGTCGGTCTTCTCGGGATCGCCGTCCGTCACGGATTCCTCGCAATCGCTGGTGTCCACGGAATCGGGGCTCGAGGAGATCAGGGCGCCAACCCAACGGGCTCTCGGGTCGTTGTCGAGCAGCAGGGATTTCACCATGAGCGTCAACGGCAGGGCCAGGAGGGCGCCGAGGGCACCGAAGACCGCGGTCCACAGCAGCAGCGACACGAAGGAGACCACCGGGGTGATGCCCACGGCGTCGCCGGTGAACTTCGGCTGGATCACCGACTGGATCACGAAGTTCAGGACGCAGTAGGCGATGACCACGATCAACGCCTCGGTGGGGCCCTTCTCCAGGAGAGCCAGCAGCATGGGCGGGATCAACCCGATGAAGAAACCGACGTTGGGAATGTAGTTGGTGATGAAACTCAGCACCACCCACACCAGTGGGAGCGACACCCCCACGATCACGAGGACGATGCCGTCCAGGACTGCGACTATGAGACCGAAAAGGCTGGTCACCAGCCAGTACCGGCGGATGCCCAGGGCGAACCCCTCCAGGGAGCTCGTGAAACTGGGATGCAGCTTTTCGGTGATGGCCAGTCGTTTGGCCATCGAGGGCAGATCGGCCACCAGGAAGGCCAGGCAGATCAGTATCACGGTCATGGTGCCCGTTGCGCTCGACGCCTGGCTGACGACGTTGCCCACGAGATCGAGCACATTGGACGGCGACACCGACTTGAGTTGCTCCAGCAGCGCTGCCTCGTCGAAACCCAGCGTGCCCAGCCACGCGATCAGCTGCTTGTAGAGCTGAGTGAACTGAGTTCCGTAGGAGGTGAGCGAGGCCACCATGGAGGTGCCCGCCCACACGATGCTCCCGGTGGCGAGCACCAGGACCAGCAGCAGCATCACACCGGTGATCAGGGCCGCCAACGCGCGGGGCACGCGGTGTTTCTCGAGCCACCGGTACACCGGGTAGGCGGTGATCACCAGGTTGATGGCGAGGAAAGTGGGGGCCAGTACCGAACTGAACTCCCTGAACAGGCCGAGGGTGAGTGCGATGGCACCCAAGACCCCAACGGCCATCACGAACAGGGGAAACCTGCCCGTTCCGGGCTTCTCGGTGGCCCCCACCAAATCACTCCGACTTCTCGGCCTCGGGGGTCTCCTCAGACCCGGTTTCCTCGGTTCCGGAGGCCTCCTGGGCTTCGGCTTCCTCGGTTTCGGGGGTTTCGGTTTCCTCGTCGGCTTCGGGGGCCTGCGGGGTCATCTCGACGGGTTCCCCCTCGGAGTCGGTCACCTTCGCGGCCTCACAGATGGCGGCGAGCGCCTTGCCGCGACGGATCTCCTGCTGCCACTCGAACATGTGGTTGTGTTCCATCATGTGGTTGACCACTTCCTGCGGCGTGGTGCGCTGCTCGGTGGCCCTGCGGAGGATCAGCTCGGTGAACTCCTGCTGGGAGACGGGAACCTCGTTGTCGTCGACGTACTTGTCGAGGAGCAACTGGGCGCGCAGCGCCTGGGTGGAACGCTCGTCCACCTGTGCCCAGAACGCGTCGGCGTCCTCCGCGTCCTCGTCCTCGGCCTGCTCCAGGTAGGTTTCGACGGTCAGCCCGGCCCGCGCCAGCTGATCGGAGATCTGATTGCGGCGGGCCTCGAGCTCGCGGGCAAGCACGTCAACTGGCACCTCGAAATCGACCTGCGCGAGGGCGGCCTCCAGGATCTTGTCCCGAGCCTCGGCTACCTGCTCGGCCTTGGCCTGGGCCAGGACCGCCTTGGACAGGTCCTCGCGCATCTCCTCGACGGTGTCGAACTCGGAGATCAGCTGGGCGAACTCGTCGTCCAGCGCGGGCAGTTCCTCCTCGGCCACCTGCGTGACGGTGACCGTGATGTCGGCCTCCTGGCCGCGGAAGGGACCGCCGATCAGGGTGGACGCGAAGGTCTTCGACTCCCCCGCCTTGAGACCGCGAACGGCCTCGTCGAGTCCGTCGAGCATCCCGGATTCCTCGCCGACGGTGAGGGTGACGCCGGTGGCGGACGCCTCCGGCAGCTCCTCTCCATTCTGGGAAGCGGTCAGGTCGACGGTGAGGACGTCACCCTCCTGGGCCTCGCGGTCGAGTTCCGTGGTGGTGGCGAACCTCTTGCGGAGCAGCGCGATGCGCTCCTCCACTTCGTCGTCGAGCGACGGCAGGGCGTCGACCGTGGTCTCGATTGCGGTGAAGTCTGGAAGGTCGAACTCGGGTCGGATGTCGACCTCGGCTGTGAACTCGACGAGTTCACCGTCCTCCAGTTTGGTGATTTCGATCTCGGGCTGGGCGAGCGGAACCGCCTTGGCCTCAACCATGGCCGCCTCGTACGCGGGCTGGATGGCCTCGTTGATGGCCTCCTGGAGGACCACTCCCCGGCCGAAACGCTGGTCGATGACGACGGCAGGCACCTTGCCCTTGCGGAATCCGGGGATGCTGACCTGCTCTGCGATCTCCTTGTACGCCTTGTCGAGATGGGGCTTGAGATCAGCGAAGGGGATCTCTACGGTTAGCTTGACCCTCGTGGGGCTCAGCTTCTCTACGGTGCTGGGCACGAAACGACTCCTGAACTTGAAATGGTCGCCGCAAGTTTAACCAAGGGCGTCCGGGCCGACCAACCGTGACGTGCGCACCTGCCGGATCGTCAGGGCCAGCCTCTACGATTGCTCCATGCCGAATCCCCTCATCGACTCGTTGCTGCAGGTCCTGTCCGACCGGCCTGATGACGTTCCGTTACGCCTCCACGTGGCAGAGCTTCTCATAGCCGATGGCCGGGGCTCGGAGGCCGTCCAGCACTGCGCCGTCGCTTTGCAGCAGGACCCCTCGAATCAGCAGGCCCATGCGCTGCTCGGCCAGGCCTTCCCCACCCCTGCGACACCCTCCCCCACCCAGGAAGCGCCTGTGGCATCGATGCCATCCGCACCGGAGCCGATCGACCGCCCCCAGGAAACCCCCGCGGCCCCGGCATCGCCACCCACCCCGGGCCAAGAGGATCAGGCCATCCCGGCGGAACCGGACCAGGACACGGAAACGGGGCATCCCGCGGAACCGAGCCAGGAGACAGAGACACCGGCAACGGAAACGGAACCGAAACAGACGGGTTTCAGCTGGTCACGGGCGGAGCAGCAGTTCGAGGACGGCCCGGCGCCGCGTTTCGTGGCGGATTCCGACTCCGGGGAACCGGAACTGGAACGGGTCCACGAGGACGACGGGGCGCGCCCCGAGGACGTCTGGGAAGTTGAGAGAACAACCCTTACCCTCGCCGACGTCGGCGGCATGGAACACGTCAAGGAACGCCTGGAGGTCTCCTTCCTGGCGCCCATGCGCAACCCGGAGCTGCGGAAACTCTTCGGCAAGAGCCTGCGGGGAGGCCTGCTGCTGTACGGGCCCCCGGGGTGCGGCAAGACCTTCATCGCCCGCGCCGTGGCGGGAGAGATGGGGGCCTCATTCATGAACGTGACCCTCTCGGACGTTCTCGACATGTTCCTGGGACAGTCGGAGGGCAAACTGCATGACCTGTTCCAGGCGGCAAGGCGCGCCGCTCCCGTGGTTCTGTTCCTCGACGAGCTGGACGCCATAGGGGCGAAACGCACGCTCACACGCTTCAGCGGCATGCGCAACGTGATCAACCAGCTTCTGCAGGAACTCGACGGTGTCAACACCAACAACGAGGGATTGTTCACGCTCGCGGCGACGAACGCGCCGTGGGACGTGGATTCCGCCCTGCGCAGACCGGGGCGCCTGGACCGCACCGTCTTGGTGCTGCCGCCCGACGAGCCCGCCAGATTGGCCATCCTGAAACACGATCTGGTTCGCCGCCCCGTCGAGGGCATCAACCTGGCCAGGCTGGCCCGGGACACGGACGGATTCACGGGAGCCGACCTGAGCCATCTGTGCGAGAGCGCAGCCGAACTGGCGATGATCGACTCCGTCCGTTCCGGCAGGCCGCGCATGATCGGCATGAAGGATTTCACCATGGCCCTCAAACAGGTCCAGCCCTCCGCCAAGGCCTGGTTCGAGACGGCCCGCAATGTCGTCACCTACGCCGATCCGAACGGTGAATACGCCGACCTCACCGCCTACATGAGGAAGAAGCGCCTGCTGTGACCGACTCCCAGCAGCAGTTGAGGCGCGCCGATGAGCTGATCACCCTGGGCCGTCACGAACAGGCACTGGCACTGCTGTACCCCATGCTGGGTGAGGGCGAGGAGGACCAGGCGCTGGTGCACTTCCACATATCCAAGGCCCACATCGCGGGAAATGACCTGGAGCAGGCCGAATCCCACGCCCGGTCGGCGCTGGCCTTGGAACCGGAGGACGTTTTCTCCCTGAGACTGCTGGCCATCGCCTTGCACGGCCAGAAGAAATACCCCGAGGCCTTGAAGCTGCTGCAGGAAGCGATCCGCCTGGACCCACAGGATCCGTACAGCCACGCGCGGCTCTCCTACACCTACTCGGAGCTGATGTGGTTCACCATGGCCCGCTACGAGGCGGAAAAGGCCGTGGAGCTGGGACCGGATGATACGAGCGGCTACATGGCCCTCGGCTTCGCACTGTTCGAGACGAACCCGGAGGAAGCGGAACGGGCCTACCGAAAAGTGCTGGAGCTGGAACCCAGCCACGTGGACGCCAAACACAACCTCGCGATTCTGGCCCAGAACCAGGGAAACTTTGAGAAGGGAAGCTCCGGACTGGTGCAGGTGCTCGCCGAGGCGCCGAGCAACAAGAGTTCGATCATGGCGTTGCACGGCTTGATGTTGCAGATCATATGGACGGCGACGTGGACGCTGTTCGTGGGTGGCTTCCTGGCTGCTCTGCTCAGCGCAGAGAGCCCGATTCCCGGGTTCATCATCTCCCTTCTGCTGCTGGTGTTCATCACGTTCAAGACCTATCCGCGCCTCAGGGCCATCCACAGGGGTGCGGGGGACCGGTTCCTGCGGAACTTCTTCAGGCAAGAACGTCGGGTGACGGCCTGGGCCTGCCTCACCGTGCTCGCCTGGCTCGTCCAGTTCGGCAGCTTCCTGCTCGGCCTGGTATTTCCCGGAAGCAAAGCGCAGTTGTTCGCCTACGTCGCGCTGCCCATGGTCGCAGCGGGTGTCGTGTTCGGTGTGAAGCACGCGCGCCGGCTCAACGAGAACACGAACGGCGCTTGATCCCCGGCTCCTCACACCTCCGAGCTGGGGATTCGTTGAGGAAGCTGCTAGACTCTCCGACGCTTCGCGGATGTAGCTCAATGGTAGAGCCCCAGTCTTCCAAACTGGCTACGCGGGTTCGATTCCCGTCATCCGCTCCAAGGCCCCGCGGGGTTCTCCACCTCACCGAGCCGAACGGTTCAGTGCTACCATCCGACTCCATGGCACGTCTTTTCATCTTGGAACTGACCTACCATCGCGGACTCGCTCCCGTCGAGGCCAACCTTCAGGCACACAAGGAGTATCTCGCCAAGAACTACTCCGCCGGTCGTTTTCTAGCAAGCGGGCGCAAGGAACCCCGGAACGGGGGCATCATCCTTGCAACAGGCACCCGAAAGGAAATGGAAGAGACCATCAGAACAGACCCGTTCACCATCAGCGATGCCGCTAAGTACTCGATCACCGAGTTCCTTCCTTCAATGACCGCCGATTGCCTGTCCCTGTACCGGGAGACGCCGTAGCTGTCACTCTCTCGCACATCCGGGAGCCCAGTCATCACGGATCAGCAGGTACCGTGGAGGTATGAGAACCCTTCTGAGACTCGTGGTGGGAGCGATCGCCACTGCAGCCGCCGTCTGGCTCATCCCGGGTATCCGGGTGGTTGCCGAGTCCGATCAGCAGTATGTCCTGATCCTGCTCGGGGTGGCGGCCATCATGGGGGTGGTGAACGCCGTCGTCAAACCGTTCACCCAGGTGCTGTCCTTCTGCCTCGTGCTGATCACCTTCGGTCTGTTCCTGCTGGTGATCAACGCCGCCATGCTGCTGCTGACCGCCTGGGTGGCGCAGAAGTTCGGCATCGGTTTCTTCATCGACGGGTTCTGGCCGGCACTGTGGGGAAGCATCGTCATAAGCGTCGTCAGCTCCCTGCTGGGTGGCGCTTACGGAACCGAGAAGACCTGAGGGGTTCCCGTTGGGCACCTGCGAGGGCTTGCAGTAGACTGCGCGGGTCCCCTCCGCGGGACACCCGGGACGTAGCGTAGTGGCTAGCGCGCCTGCTTTGGGAGCAGGAGATCGCAGGTTCGAGTCCTGTCGTCCCGACCACACTCATCTTGTTCGAACACGCGCCCTCGGAGCTCCGCTCCGGGGGCGTTTTCGCCGATGTAACAGGGGTGAGAGACACATCACCCGAACCAACAGCCACCTCGACGGACACGGCCCTGTCAACCATCGTTTCGGCCTCTTCGGCCGATCCCGCGTCGCTACGTGACCTCAGTGACCCACCCCCAACGCGGCGGGCCGCCTGGTGGAGTCGGGTCACGATCTCCCGCGGCTCGGCGGTGACCACTACTCCGTCCGGGGCAAACGACTTGAGCAACTCGGGCAGGGCCGGGATTTCAATGGACCTGTCAGCCACCTACCGCCGTACCAGGATCGCGCCTGTGGCGTGCTCCAAGACTGTCGGCCGGTCAGTGCTAGCGCCGCGCATGGTTTTGCCATCAACCGCGATCACCGTTCTTCTCTCGATGGTGCCAGTACGCCTGTACATCCAGAACGCCAGGCGAGCGTTGAGGTCATCCGGGTCCAGGCTCTGAAGCGCCCTGCGGATCGTGGACTCCGACGGCAGCTTCTGTTCTCTCTCCAGACCCAGTTCGACCAGGTCAGAGGAATTCAAATCGGTGGTATGCCCCTAGATCACCATTAGGCTCCGACACCCCACCACCGCCAAGGACAAGACCGCGAGGCAGACAGTGACGTATCCCGCGTTTGTCCCTGGGATCGGTCATGTTCTGGAGGGCACGGGCCACAGGCTGGCGTGACAGGGCGGGGTGGTGGTGGGTAGATGACATCAGCGCAGGCTCCCCGGGACTGGGTTGATTAGGCATCACTCATCGCCCTCTGCGGGGCCCGCTCCCCCATCTCAACGACACACCAACCCCCTGTCAAACCACCCCCGCTCCCCCACCCATTGACTTCGCCGACCCCCTGCATTGCTACTATATTGATTGCGGTAGCGAAAACTGACTGAGGAATGTCATGGCATGCAATCTAAATCTACTCAGCATCAAACGCTGAAACTGCTGAGTATCAACATACTATTTATATCCCTCTGGCTTATAACTTTACTCAACCCAGAGAGACTGAAGGTATTATGGTTTGCGGTTGTATTGCTGCTGGCGATCGTCTTCATCATAAAAAATAAAAATACATCGAAGTACGATATTCTCACAGGGATTGCCTTGGGTTGTTTGGCCATGCCGTCTCAAGTTGTCATGGGGGCATGTTCCGCTGTTGCATACATTGGAGGAGCCAGCGTCTTCAAGAAAAGCAAGAACAAGATCACCCTATTCAAGGCCACCAACACAAAAGAGATAACGAAGACAGTCGGCATCATGTTGATAACGGGAGCAGCGCTGGCGATTATTAACATCCTCTTGGCAAAATCCGCCATGGAATTTAATTTTTCGATCGAGCCCGAGTGGTTCCTGCGCGCAATCAAAGCCGGCGTGTCAGAAGAGGTTATTTTTCGCTTCTTTTTCTTTGCAGTGAGCGTTTACTGCATCAAGGATGGAGCGTTATCAAAATTCGATAATTTTTTGTGCTATGTCATCATGATACTGCCACACGTCTTGATACATTTTGACGCAACAACTTTCACGCTGAGCAGTGTCGTGGTGTTGGCTCTGTTATTTGGATTGCCATTTGCCATCATGCAACGAAAACGTGATCTGAGCTCTGCAATCGGAGCTCATACGTTGGTCGATGCAGTACGATTCTGCACATTTGGGGCATAGAGGCTTATTCACAGCCCCTCTCAAACCGGCCCTGACTAGGGGTTTTGTCGGCGGATACGCCGCCTGTGAGTAAGTCTCCTCTGTTGTTCCCTTACATCTGCAACTCGACGGATGACTTTCTCATCTTTCACACCCCAAGAGGGTGGCGCCAGTTTCGAGACACGCTATGAGGATGAGGCAATCTGGTCGGCGCAGCGACTAATGACCGAGCTGTTCGACGTCGATGTGCGCGTCATCAGCAAGCACCTTAGGACCGTCTACAGTTCCACCAGGCTGGGGCAACCATACGGAAATTCCGGATAGTTTGTTCCGAGGGCTCACGTCAAGTGACTCGTAGAATCGACCACTACAACCTCGACGTCATCATACCGGTGGGCTACCGCGTCGACTCGGTGCATGCCATCCAGTTCCACCGGTAGGCGATCCAGCGTGGCTGCGTGACTTCGCCACCCGCGGCTACAGCATTGACCGCCAGCACATGGAGAACAGCCCCTTCCTTGGCGAGGAGTACTTCGAGGTCGGTGAACGTGGCCTACCTGGTCTCATGGAGGGTTCTGCACACCACGAAGCCCTCCAGGGATAGTGGTGTAATGGAGGGCGGCCTCGTCCGAGGCGAGGCACACGTGTTTCACAGGCAGCCCCCAGTGTTTCCTGAGCCGGATCCGGTTCGCTTTGTCGGCGGCGGAGAACTTCACCGCGAACAGGCTGCAAGCCCATCACGAGAGGAGCCAGCGTGCTGCTGGAGACCACCACAGCGGAATCGCTCACAGGAATCGCGGCCTGGGCCGTGGGGATCATGACCACCCTGGGCGGCCCGGGTGCTGCTTTCCTGATCGCCCTCGAGAACCTCTTCCCTCCCCTGCCCTCCGAGGTGATCCTTCCCCTGGCCGGTTTCTCAGCCGGCACCGGCACCTCGAGTATGACCATTCTCACAGCGATCCTGTGGTGCACCTTCGGTTCCGTCGCTGGTGCATGGGCCCTGTACGGGGTGGGTGCCTGGCTGGGACCGGACCGAACCCGCCGGATCCTGGCCAGGGTTCCTTTGGTCAAGACCTCTGACATCGACCGCACCGAGGCGTTCTTCCACCGCCGGGGAGGTTGGACCGTCTTCACGGGACGTATGGTGCCGGTTTTCCGGTCGCTGATTTCCATCCCCGCTGGGGTGACCCGCATGAACCCGCTGCGGTTCACTCTTCTGACCATGGCCGGGGCCGCGATCTGGAACACCATCCTGGTGAGCGCCGGATACGCGCTGGGGGCGAACTGGAGCGTGGTCGAGGACTACGTGGGGATTTTTTCGAAAGTGGTCATCGCCGCCTGCGTGGTCGCCCTGGCGTGGTTCATCGCCGTCCGGTTGCGCGCCTCGCGACGCGTCACCACCGACTGACCGCCCAGCCCTTCCCGGAACGGCCGCAATGGCGGCCTCCCGCTTGACGCGGCCTCTAAACTCAGGAGGGTTATCCCCTACCCGGTTCGGAAAATGAACTCGACGCACCAGTCCGACACCCACTCTCGACGGCCATCCATCCCGCAGGCCCCTCAGGATCGCCGCCAGGTGATCGCCGAGCACGTCATCGCCCGGGGCAGCGTCCGGGTCGAGAACCTGGCGCGGGCAGTCGGCGTCTCAGCCATGACCATCTACCGGGACGTGGCGAACCTCGAACAGGCGGGCATCGTCCACCTCGACCGGGGCCTGGTACGTGCGGTGGCAACCAGCCTGAGCGAGGCCGACGCCGAGTTCCGCCTCCAGCAGAGCCCGCGGATCAAACAGGCCATGGCCGAGGCGCTGGCCCCCCGGATCGCCCAGGGAAGCTCCGTGATGCTGGACGACTCGACCTCCGCCATGTGGGTGCTACGCGCCCTGCGGGACGTCCACCCCCTGACCGTGATCACCACCTCCCTGCTGGTGGCCAACGAGGCGAAGCAGATGGACGGCGTGCGCCTGCTGATGGCGGGTGGCGAGTACGAACCCTGGGCCCACGCGATGATGGGCCCGACCGCCGCAGCGAACCTACGGGCCTGGCAGGCCGATCACTGCGTCATGTCGGCCTCCGGGATCGTAGGGAAACGCTGCCAGCACCCCTACGAGAACGCGGTCCAGGTCAAGCAGGCCATGATCGCCTCCTCCACGAATCGATACCTGCTGCTGGACCACACCAAGTTCGCACGCAAAGCGCTCTACACCTTCGCCGAGATCACCGACTTCGATGCCGTCGTGGTGGACGCCGCAACCCCCCGGGAGATCCGCGACGAGCTCGCCGGGCACGGGGTCGAGGTCATCGTCTCCGAGTGACCCAACGCTCCTAACAACAACGCGACACACCGCGCTGACTAGGAACGATGCCATTTTTCACCAGGAACTATGGTGTTTTTCACAACATCGCTGTTACTCTTCAGGTCATCCCCGGAACAAGGAAGTTGAGGAGATATGGGACTGACCATAGTTGTCGGCGCCGACATCGCCGGAGTGAACTACAAGGAGATCCTGAAGGCCGACCTGGAAGCCGACGCGCGCGTGGCGGAGGTCATCGACGTGGGCGTCCGTCCAGGCGAGGACATCGACTACCCGCACGTTGCGGTGGAGGCGGCGCGGAAAGTCGCCGCCGGTGAGGCCGACCGGGCCCTACTGGTGTGCGGAACTGGGATGGGTATGGCCATCTCTGCCAACAAGGTTCCCGGCATCCGCGCCTCGGTGGCCCACGACAGCTTCTCCGTGGAGCGCCTAGTGCTGTCCAACGACGCCCAGATCCTGACCCTGGGTGAGCGCGTGATCGGTCTCCAACTGGCCCGTCGACTGGTGCGCGAATGGCTCGGATACACCTTCGATCCCGAGTCTCCCTCCGGCCCCAAGGTGGCCGCCATCCGTTCCTACGAACCCGATCCCCACTGACCCCACGAACCGCGAGGAACAATGATGTTCGATCCTGCAACTGCCAGCTACCTTCTCGGCCTCGTGGTCGCCATCGCAGGCGGCTTCTTCGGCGCCGCGATCGGTGGCAACTTCGCCTTCGCCATCACCGGCATCACGGTGCTGACCTCGTTCGGCATCTACCTTGGAACCGACTCGACGGCAGGTTTCACCTACCTGGCCTTCGGACCGTTCGTCGGCCCCCACGTCGCCTTCGCGGGCGGGGTCGGCGCGGCAGCATACGCAGGTCGCCGCGGATACGCCGACAGCAAGGACGCCACCAGTCCCCTGGCACGCCTGGGTAAACCCGACGTGCTCTGGGTGGGTGCCGCTTTCGGGGTCTTCGGATACGTCGTCCAGAACCTCATCACCAAGATCCCGTGGTTCGGCACCCACACCGACTCCGTCGCCCTGACCGTCGTGCTGTCGGCCGTGGTGGCGCGCCTCGTCGCGAAGGGATCGTTCCTCACCCCGGAGAAGTACAACGACTCCCCGTCCTTTTTCGGCAAGATCGCCCCCACCGAGGACGCCGCTTGGCTGCGTTACCAGGAGAAGGCGGGCCAGTACCTCTCGCTCGGCGCCATGTTCGGTCTCCTGGCCGGTGGTGCGACGCTGTTCATCGCGCTGGCCTTCCCCGGCCTGGCCGCCACCGGCAACGCGCAGACCTTCACCTTCGCGATCTCCGCGGTCTGCGTCATGTTCCTGATCCTCGGCGCGCAGATGCCGGTGACCCATCACATCACAATCAGCGCCGGCCTGGCGGCGGTGGCCTTCCTCCCGGTTCTCGCCGACAACCTGGTCGAAGGGCTGTCCGGGAAGGATTTCTGGGACAAACTGAGCTCCAACAAGATCTCGCTGGCCTCGTTGTTCGACCCAGGTCACGCCTCCTACGGGATGCTGGGCGAGAACGCCAAGGGTCAGCTCATGATGATGGCCATCGTCGCTCTCCTGGTCTCGGTGGTGGTCGGCATGTTGGCGGCCTGGCTGGCGGAGTTCCAGGCGCGCCTGTTCTACAACAGGGGCAACACGCACTTCGATCCCCCGGCGGCAGCCATCTGGATCGCCAACACCATCATCGTCTCCCTGGCCAACATCGCCGCGCCACTGTTCTAGGAGGAATTCCCGATGCTCCCGACCGAGCTGCACCAGGCCTATGTCTTCGACCTGGACGGAACCATCTATCTGGGTGATCACCTGCTGCCCGGTGCGGCCCGGTTGATCGGGGAACTGCGTCGCCGCGGAATCCCGGTGCGTTTCCTGTCGAACAACCCGACGAAGGATCCGCGGCAGTACGTCGAAAAACTGGCCCGGCTAGGGCTACCCACCGACATCTCGGACATCGCGAACACGGTGGTCACCACCACCCGCTGGCTCCAAGAACACCATCCGGATGCCACGCTGTTCGTGGTGGGTGAGGAACCGTTGAAACGGGCCCTTACCGAGGCCGGATTCCGGTTGAGCGACGACCCCGAACGCATCGACATCGTCATCGCCTCCTACGACCGCACCTTCGACTACTCCAAGCTCCAGATCGCCTTCGACGCGATCTGGTTCCACCGGCGCGCCATTCTCATCCAGACCAACCCGGACCGGTTCTGCCCGTTCCCGGGCGGCCGCGGGGAACCGGACTGCGCCGCGATCACCGCAGCCATCGAGGCCTGCACGGGCGTGAAGTCGGTGGCTAACCTGGGCAAACCCTCTCACATCATGCTGGAGGAGGCTCTCCAAGGTCTCGACGTGGATCCCGCCGCCTGCGTCATGGTCGGCGACCGCCTCCACACCGACATCCAGATGGCCCTCGACACCGGCATGGCCTCCTGCCTGGTGCTCACGGGCGAAACGACCCCCGACGACGTCGCAGCCCTCGACGAGAACCACCAACCCACCTATGTACTCGACCGTGTCGACCGACTCATCCCCCAGCGCCTGTGGGACGAGCTCGGTTGGACCGAAACAAACTGGAAGGACCACTGATGACCGACAACACCTACCTCCTCGGCATCGACTTCGGCACCGAGAGCGTCCGGGCCGCCATCTTCGACCTGGCCGGCCGGCCTGTCTCCTTCGCCGCCACCACGTACCGCACCACCCACCCCCACCCCGGCTGGGCCGAACAGGATCCGGAGGAGTGGTGGGAGGCGTTGCAGGCCTCGTGTCGCAAGGTGATCGCCGCCTCTGGTATCTCCCCCGCCGCCATCAAGGGCATCTCCTACGACGCCACCACCATGACCGTCGTTGCCATGGACAAACGCGGCGAGGCCCTCCGCCCCGCCATCATGTGGATGGACGTGCGCGCCACCGAGCAGGCCGCTCGCGCGGAGAAGTCGGATTCGGTGGCGCGTCTCTACAACGGTCGCGGCACCGCCCCGGCCACCGCCGAGTGGTACCCGTTCAAGGCCGCCTGGTTGCGGGAGAACGAGCGCGAAACCTACGACGCGGCCTTCCGGCTGGTCGACGCCCCCGACTGGGTGACCTACAAGCTGACCGGCGAGTGGACCACCAACATCAACTCGGCCGCGCTGCGCATGTACTACAACCGCGACCACGGCGGCTGGCCCGTCGACTTCTACGAAACCATCGGATGCGGCGATGTCTTCGACAAGATCCCGGAGAAGATGGTCGATCTCGGCACCCCGGTCGGTGAGCTGTCGGTGATCGCGGCGCAGCTCCTCGGCCTGCACCCCGGCACTCCCGTCGCCCAGGGACCGGCCGACGCCTGGGCCGGGCAGATCGGGCTGGGTGTCGTCGACCCGGGGGTGATGGCGTTGATCACCGGTTCCTCCCACGTCCTGACGGGACAGACCGACAAACCGATCCACGGCAAAGGATTCTTCGGCGCCTACACCGACGGTGTGGTCAAGGGTCAGTACACCGTCGAGGGCGGTCAGGTCTCCACCGGTTCGGTCCTGAAATGGTTCAAGGACAACTTCGCCCGCGACCTGATCCAGGCGGCAGAGGTCACCGGACTCAACGTCTACGACATTCTCAACAAGCAGTCGAAGGACCTGCCACCCGGCTCCGAAGGCCTCATCATCAACGAGTATTTCCAAGGCAACCGCACCCCGTACACCGACTCGAAGGCCCGCGGGGTGATCTGGGGTCTGTCCCTGCACCACGGCCCCGCCCACATCTACCGCGCCATCCAGGAGTCGGTGTGCTACGGCACCGCACACAACCTGCGGGCCATGTCGGCGGCGGGTTTCGAGGTGAAGAAGATCGTCGCCGCGGGTGGCGCCACCAAGAGCCGCGACTGGATGCAGATGCACGCCGACGTCACCGGCGTGCCGATCGCCCTGACCGAGGTCGGCGACGCCGTGGTGCTGGGTTCCTGCATGCTGGCGGCGGTCGGCGCGGGCCTCCACCCCGATCTCGGGACCGCGGCGAGGGAGATGGTCCACGAGATCGACCTGCTGGAACCCAATCAGCGGCGGCACGAGGAGTACCAGTACTTCGTCGACGCCTACGCCAACACCTACCCGCAGCTCCAGCCCATGATCCACGACATGGTGGATCGCGAGAACGCGAAACGGGGTTGACATGACGGATCTCATCACCCGGGCGTTGCGCAACGCCACTGATACCAGGGCCGTGGTGATCGGCGAGGGAGCCGTGGAGCGAACCGGAGAGGTCTTCACGGAGCTTTTCGGGACGACACGGGCGGTCGTGGTCGCGGACGAACGCACTTTCGCGCTGGCCGGGAAACGGGTCTCCGAAAGCCTGGCAGCAGCCGGAGTGGAGCTCGCGGATCCGCACATCTTCCCGGGGGAACCCGAGCTATACGCGAAATACGAGAACTGCGAGGCCCTGAGGGATGCCCTGGCACCGGTGGATGCGATCGCCGTGGCCGTTGGCTCCGGCACGCTCAACGACATCACGAAACGGGCCTCCGGGGAACTCGGCAGACCCTACATGGTGGTCGGTACGGCGGCCTCCATGGACGGCTACACCGCTTTCGGTTCCTCGATCGCCCTGGACGGGTTCAAGCAGACGCTGAGCTGCCCGGCCCCGTGTGGCTGCGTCGCCGACCTGACCGTGATGTCCGCCGCACCGCAGGTGATGACGGCATCCGGCTACGGCGACCTGCTGGGCAAGATCCCGGCCGGGGCCGACTGGATCCTCTCCGACGTGCTGGGGATCGAGGCCATCGATCAGGGGGTGTGGGAACTCGTCCAGGGTCCGCTGCGCGGTGCTGTCTCGCGGCCTGCAGAACTCGCCGTCGGTGACGTCTCGGCGACGGGTGAGCTGGTGGAGGGGCTCCTGATGAGCGGGCTGGCCATGCAGGCCCACCAGTCGAGCCGCCCCGCTTCCGGGGCGGAGCACCAGTTCAGCCATCTGTGGGAGATGGAGGGACACGGTGTGGACATCACCCCCAGGCGCCTGTCCCACGGCTTCAAGGTCGGCATCGGCACGGTGGCGATCGCGGCCCTCTACGAGCGGCTGCTGGCGCGGGACCTCACCGGTTTGGACATCGACGCGGCCGTCACGGCCTGGCCCACCCGGGAAGGGTTGGAAGCCGGGGTTCGTGAGCTGCATCCCGATCCCCGGCTGGTCGAGGAAACCGTCGTGCAGGCGCTCGCCAAGTGGCTTCCGCCCGAACAGTTGCGGGTCCGCCTGGAGTTGCTGGTGGCGGTGTGGCCGGAGCTGTCGGTGAGGCTTCGGGAACAGCTGCTGCCCGCCGCCGAGCTGCAGGGGATGCTTAGGGCGGTGGGTGCCCCGGCCCATCCGCAGGACATCGGGCTGGGCTGGGACCGGTTCCGCGAGACCTATGTCCGCGCTCAGATGATCCGCAAACGCTACACCGTTCTCGATCTCGCACTGGAGACCAATCTCCTGGGTGAGCTGGTGGAGGAATTGTTCGCACCCGATGGCTTCTGGGGTCGCCAGGCCCCGGGACACTGAGCAGGAAACACAGAGGAGAGGCCATGAGCAGGACAGTTGTAGGAATCGACTTCGGCACTCTTTCGGGACGGGCAGTCGTGGTGTCCGTTGCCGACGGAAAGATCCTTGCAAGCGCCGAGCACACCTACCCACACGGAGTGATCGACCGCGAACTCGCAGGCCAGCCGCTTCCCCCCGACTGGGCACTGCAGGTGCCGGCAGACTACGTGGAGGTTCTGGGCAAGGTGGTTCCGGAGGCCCTGGAGGCTTCCGGGGTGGAGACCACGGATGTCGTCGGCCTGGCCGTCGACTTCACCTCCTGCACGGTCTTCCCCACCGACGAGGCCTACCGGCCGCTGTGCGAACGACCGGAGTTCGAGAAACGCCCCCATGCCTACGTGAAGCTGTGGAAACACCACGCATCCCAGCGGCAGGGGAAGGTCGTGAACGAGGTCCTGGCCGAGCTGGCCCCGGAAACCCTCGCCCGTTACGGCGGCGAGGTCTCGGCGGACTGGCAGCTGGCAAAAGCCCTTGCACTGTTCGAGGAGGACCGGGAGGTCTGGGACGCGGCCAGTCACTTCGTCGAGGCGGGAGACTGGATAGTCCAGCTCCTCACGGGCAAGATGACGGCCTCCATGTCGCTTGCGGGCTACAAGGGCAACTTCGTCGACGGTTCGTACCCGTCCGCGAAGGTCCTCGACGCGATGGCCCCGGGATTCTCCCGCCTGCTGGAACTGGTGCCGCACCCGGTGGCGCGTCCTGGCGAGCGGGTCGGCTCGTTGACGGCGGAGGCCGCGGCATTGACGGGTCTGCCGGAGGGCATTGCCGTCGCGGCGGCGAACATCGACGCCCACGCGACGGTGCCCGCCGCGAACGCCTGCGAACCCGGGCAGCTCACCTTGATCATGGGCACCTCGACGTGCCACATGATGACCTCGGAGAGCTTCGGTGAGGTCCCGGGGATCGGTGGCATCGTGCCAGACGGGATCGTCAAGGGCCTGTGGGGTTACGAGGCCGGGCAGGCCGGGACGGGCGACATCTTCGGCTGGTTCGTCGACAACTGTGTCCCGCCGTCGCACGTCGAGGCGGCCGCGGCCCGGGGGGTCGGGGTGCACGAGTACCTCACCGAACTCGCCGCGAGACAACAGGCGGGCGAGCACGGTTTGCTGGCGCTCGACTGGCACTCCGGGAACCGCTCGATCCTGGACGACACGGAGCTGACGGGACTCATGCTCGGCACGACGCTGACCACCACCCCAGAGGACCAGTACCGGGCGCTGCTGGAGTCGACGGCCTTCGGCACCCGGGTGATCATCGAGGCATTCCGGGAAGCGGGCATCGAGGTGAATGATCTGGTGGTAGCGGGCGGGCTGGTGAAGAACCCGCTGCTCATGCAGATCTACGCGGACGTGACCAACCTGCCGTTGGCGATCTGCCCCTCGGTGGCTTCGGGAGCCCACGGATCGGCGATCTACGCAGCGGTCGCGGCAGGCGAGTACGCCGATGTGCGGGAGGCCGCACCGGCCATGGCGCATCGCGAAGCCACCCCGGAGACTGTCTTCGCCCCGATCCCGGAGAACGTCGCGGCCTACGACGACCTGTACCGCGAATACCGCAGGCTGCACGACCACTTCGGCACTGGCGGAAACGACGTGATGCACCGCCTCAAGGCCCGCCGCAGGGAAATCCTGGTGACGAAATCGGCTGGATGAGAGGTGGGGGTGCCCCGAGGGGGACCCCCACCTGCCCTACTTTTCGCAGGCAACCCCATCGCCATCACGATCCAGTTTTGAACTGTACCCGGGATCGCCCTTGTGAAGTGGAGCGGCTCCGGCTTCTTTGACCTCCTCACAGTTCTTGTAGTGCACCTTGCTCTTTCCCGGAGAACTTGACTTGGTTTCCTTCGGCTTGGTCTTCTTCTCCGACTTCTCCGCCCGCTCAGAGCTGGGGGCAGGATCCGATGTTGCAGTTGTCTCCACAACTTCGGTTTTCTTCTCGGATGCGGCCTCAGTCGTTTTGTTGTCGGCGGGTGCTCGGGTGGCGGTTGCCGTCGTCTTCGCACGATTTGATTCCGCGCCTTTGCGCCCGAGGTCGCAGCCGGATACACCCAGTCCCACCAGACTGGCCACCAAGGCAGTCGTCAACCATGTTTTGTACCAAGCGGTTTTCACGCCGGTCATCTCTCCCCCCTGTTGCCTTTCTCGGCGATTCTTGTTGTACCGGGGAGTTTATACCCAGCGCTCCGCTCTGCACGCGGCAGGTCGGGCGGGGCTGTTTCTCACCTCTTGCCGCTGTAGTGGGCGCGGTAGGATTCCAGCAGCCCGCACAGCTGCTCCGCCTTCAGCCCGCCGTAACCGGCGTTGATCACACCCCCGGTACCGAAGACCTTTTCTGCGATCTCCCGGCCGACCGACCCCTCTGCCGCGTCCGGCCGGTACGTGATTGCCACCACGGGATTCCCCGACAAGCTGGCCAGCTCGAATCCGGCGACGTCGGCCCATCGTGAGCGGTGGGTTCTCTTTCCCGCCAGAGGCATCTCGAATCCGTCCTCGTCCAGCAGCAGGTACATGGGACGCGCCAGCATGTAGAGACACACGGGCAGGCCCAGCACTCCGAAGAATCCGATGCCCAAGAACCCCGCCGACCGGCTTTCCGACGATCCGTAGAAAATCACGAGCAGGGAGCCTGCCACGAGGACCAGACAGCAGAGAATCAAAAGAATTGCGCGTTTCCGACTTTGAACCAAGCGTACAGGAGGATATTCCATGGCTTCACCTCGACACATGTCATTGTCCGTGAACACAGCATACCACCCGGGCCCGTGAACCCCACCCGGAGCGAAATCCGATCCAAAGAAACGGCTTGGAGCCCATCACGTCTTGACGACTTGAATTCCGTTCCAGCCGCGACGGAGAATACAATTGGGATTGCGGGCTACAAGACAAAAACATGAATTGATCAACAACCATCAGGAAACGCAATGATTCCGTCGCGGCTCATGCCACGACAGGAATCATCACGGCATTACCCAAGGACATGATGAATGGTTTTGCCGATTTCAGAACCGCACAACAAGAAGGCTTATCCTCAGGCAGCTCGTCGGCCAGCGAAGCCCTTGGTCAGCGCACGCTTGGGGAGGGCTGTGAACAAACCTCAAGAAATCATGACGGATCGGCGTCGACCCGATTCACCGAGCCCTAGGCTTTGATGGCTCCCCGAGGAATGCTATATCATCAGTATGTTCGAGGGTCTCGGAAGGGGCTGTTTCACCGCTCAGCCGATCGAAGGCCCCCGAAGGACCGGGAAAGAGTTTGAACACGAGGCAGGTCGATGCAGCACACCGAGGCCCTGGAACCCGACGAATGGCGTTCGTGCTTCGAGGCCTTGCCCGCGGCGGAACGCTCCCGTCACCGTTCGGATCTGGTTCTTTCCGGCCTGGGAGCCGGCCTGACCTTGCAGGAGCTGGGTGATCTGTTCGGGGTCAGCCGCGAACGCATTCGACAGATCGCCAAAGAACGCGGCGTTTCAACCAAGAAACTCCGGGAGGAACAACGCGAACGGGCCATGCACCGCCGCCAGACTCTCGCCCGTCACATCCACGAGACGTCCCTGGCCCATCCGGAGTTGACCGTCGCTGAACTGGCCGAGTGGCATGAAACCGACGAGTCGACGGTCCGGGCGGCCCTGAAACACCGCTTGGCCGTCCACGAGGCCCGGCCTTATTCGGGCGATACCGATCGCACGTCTGATGATGCCCTGCTGACAGCGTTGGCCACCTGGGGCGCCCAGACGACGACCCACACCAGCGACGACTACACCGCGTGGGCCATCGCCCATGGATACCCGGGGAAACAGACCCCCATGAATCGTTTCGGGGGCTGGAACAACGCGTTGCTGCTGGCAGGACTCGGCGAGCACGTCCAGGATCGCGGCGGGCCCCGACCCCAGATCAGCGACGAAACCATGTGGGCATCGGTACTTCAGTTCTATCGGGATGACCTTCCCTCCTATTCATTCGGCAGCTACAACGATTACGCCCGCCGCACCGGCCTGCCATCCGGGGCCGCAGTGAGAATTCGCCTGGGAAGCTGGTCGCAGATTCACGAACGCATTCGCGAACTCCTGCGCTACGCGACTCGAAGGGATGGTTCCTGGGAATGGGCCGAGAACATTCTCGGAATTGTTCCGGATCAGGAACCACGAAGAATCTCCAGCCGAGCCGAATCCTTGGCGTCTCTGATCCGGGTAGCGGAACGAACCACCGGACCCATCACGGTTGCCTTCTACGAACGTCATCGCGAGCGCCAGGACGCGCAACCGGCAGTGATCCAGCTTCGCTGCGGAAGCTGGGTAGAGGCCCTTCGGGATGCCGGTCTCGAACATCGCATGTCAAGCAGGGCACGGGCCCGGCTGCAGGAATACGACGGGAACCGGGAGATCCCGGGCAATTCCCTCCAGGAACCGCTGGAAGGTTTCTGAGAGAAACTCTGGGCGGCTCTACAGAAACCGGACAGGAGACACACAGGCTCAACTTGTTGACTGTGATTCCGACAGCACAAATCCCAGGAGTCAGTATGGATCTCAGTCGTCGTTCCCTGTTCAGATCGGCCATCGCCTTAACTCTTTTCAGTGGCTTCGGGCTGGCCGCCTGCAGCAGCGGCACCTCCAGCAATGGAACCGCATCCTCCGGTGGATCGGGAACCGCAGCGGCGGGAACCCTGGCTCTGAACAACGCCAAATGGAGTCACGACGCCGACAACGATGTCTATTACCAGCTCGGCCTGAGCTACGTCGCCTCCCCGGCCGCACCGGATTACGAAACCCTCGGGATCTACGTGCCGGGCGCATATTTCACCGGCGCCGACAACGGCGACGGCACCCACAAGGTGGCAATCAACACCTCGGGCAGCGTCAACGGGTTCACCCCAGCCACCGCACCCATCGTGCTGCCGGTCAACACCCCCGGCTACGCCTCCCAGAAACCACCCACCCAGTACTCCTACGATTCGATCTCGGACTACATGGCAGCCGGTTTCATCTACGTTCATGCGGGCCTGCGCGGCAAGGACTCGAACTCCGACTCCTACACCGGCAACGCCCCCTGGGGGGTCACCGATCTCAAGGCTGCGGTGCGCTACCTGCGCTACAACTCGGCCTCGTTGCCGGGCGCGATGGACAAGATGTTCGTGTTCGGGCACAGCGGCGGCGGCGCGCAGAGCTCCGTGATGGGCGCCTCCGGTGACTCGCCGCTCTACACCAGATACCTGGAATACCTCGGCGCGGCCATGACCTCCAGTGACGGCACCACCATCAGCGATGCGATCGCGGGCGTGATGGCATGGTGTCCCATCACCAGCCTGAACATCGGCAACGCCGCCTACGAGTGGAACATGGGTCAGTTCGCCAGCAGCGGGACACGCGCCGAGGGCACCTGGACCGCCGCCTACGGCAAGGACCTGGCAACGGCGTTCGCGGAGACCGTCAACGGGCTCGGCCTGACCGACTCGAAGGGCACCGCGCTGAAGCTGGAACAAAGCGGCGAAGGCGTGTACCTGGCGGGCAGCTACTACGACCACGTGGTGGCCGAGATCACCACTTCCCTGAACAACTTCCTGACCGACACCACCTTCCCCTACACACCCAGTTCCCGTCAGATGGCGGGTATGGAACCCGGCGGCGGAGGTAGCGGCCCCTCCGATGGGGGCGGTACTCCCCCCTCCGGCGAGGCCCCCGGGGGACAGAACCCGGGTGGGGGTCAGCCCCCGGGCGGCGGTCCCGGTTCGGGCGGTGGTCAGCCCCCGGGCAGCGAATCGTCCGGTTCGTCGACCACCTACAACACGGTGGAGGAGTACATCGCGTACCTGAACGGCGAAACCCCGTGGGTCACCTACGATTCGGCCAGCAACACCGCGACCATCACCGGCCTGCAAGGTTTCGTCACCAGCCAGAAGAGTCCCAGCAAGGACGTCGGTGCTTTCGACGCACCGGATCGCAGCGCCACCGAGAACATCGTGATGGGCAAAGGCACCCAGGGGCTTCACTTCTCGAAGCTGTCCCGCGATGTGCTGGCAGCCAACGAGTCCACCTACTCGTCGCTGACCGGCTGGTCCGGTGATTATGTGGCCTCCACGTGGGACAGCGATTTCGCCACCACCGACGAGGTCGGGGGCGATGCGGTCTCCCGCGAGCAGATGTACGAACCCCTCTACTACCTGCTTGATTCGCAGGGCGGTCAGGGCAGTTCACGGGTGGCCCCGAACTGGCGCATCCGGACCGGCATCACCCAGGGGGATGCGGCCAGCACCGTCGAGATCAACCTGGCACTGGCCCTCCAGGCACTCGGGAACACGAAGGTGGACTTCGCGACGGTGTGGGGGCAGGGCCACACGATGGCCGAACGCACCGGCGACGGCGCCGCCAACTTCATCGCCTGGGTGAAGGAGGCATCGGCCTGATCACCGGGATCGCGCCCGTGGGGGACGCATGAAGCTCCCCGCGGGCCGAGTCAATCAGTTTCCAGGAAAACCCTGCCGGCTCGACGACCCGTCAGAAGGTTCCGAACATCACGGCACCCACCACGGCCGCCGACCAGATGCACACGAACAGCGTCAGCGGCATGAAACGGGTGGCGAACTTCGCCCCGAAGGCCCCGGACTGCATGGCGAACAGTTTCACGTCCACCATCGGCCCGACCACGAGGAACACCAGCTGAGCGGTCGGGGAAACCCCGGGCAGGGAGGCAGCGACGAAGGCGTCGGCCTCGGAACACAGCGACAGCAGCACCGCCAACAACGCCATGACCACGATCCCGAACCACAGGTTCTCGGTCAGGAAGGCCAGAAAACCGGCGGGCACTGCCGCTTTCATGAGCGCCGCCACGGCGGCCCCGACCACCAGGAAACCGCCCGCCTGCAGCAGGTCGTGCATCGCGGTCTCGCGGAAGACCGCCGCCTTGGACTGGTGGCCGTGGTCGTGTCCTTCCTGGGGTTTCATCCATTCGGCCTTGCCGACCCCGACCCACAGCCAGCACACCGCGATCACCGCCACCAGGGACGCGATCAACCGAGCCCAGACCATCATCGGGTTGCTGCTGGCGAAGGCAACGGCCGTGGCGACGAGCACCACCGGGTTGACGGCCGGCGCCGCAAGCAGGAAAGCGAGGGCGGCGCCCTGGGGAAGTCCCCTGCGCATCAACGACTGCGATACCGGCACCGACGCGCATTCACAACCCGGCAGCACCATGCCCGCGACGCTCGCGGCGGGCACCGCGAGCAGCGGGGATCTCGGGGTGATCCTGGACAGCAGGTCCTTCGGGACGAAAGCGGCGATGAGCCCCGACACCAGCACCCCGAGCACCAGGAAGGGCAGGGCCTGAACGACGATACCCATGGTGAGTGTGCCCCAGGTGGCCGCGCCCCCCTCCAGGCGCAGGAGCGGGCCGCGGATGGTGGTCGCCCAGACAAGGGCGATGACGACGGCGACACCGGCGAACGGCAGCGCCCAGACCCTGACGAATGTGCTTCTCACAGGTAGGGGTCCTCCGGTTGCTGGATCACCTTGACCTTGGACGCGGTCAGCACGGGATGTTCCTTGCTGGCGTCGAGGTTGATGACCCCCTCCACCTCGACCCAGACGTCGTCCCCCTCGGGTTTCGCGACTCCCTCGACGGGGACGGTGAACAGGGATGCGTCGGCGACGCAGCAGTAGATGCGGAACCGGTTCACGCTCCACTGCCCCTCCGGGAGGGTTGACTGTTTGGCGACGAAACCGAGCAGCCGCACGGGCCGTCCGACGAGCAGTTTCGGATCCCCGAAGGCGTAGCGGTCCTCGAAATCCTGCACGGACATCTCGGTGACGGAGTCCGTCGGCAGCGGGGGAAACTCGATCGTGTCGGATGCGGTCGACTTGGGTTTCGCCGCAGTGCTGCCGGCCGCGTCCGCCCCCAGCGAGGCGGGGGCCGAGACCGCGAACAGCAGGGCGGGCAGCAACAGGAGCGCCGCGACCTTCGGGGAACCGTGTCCGTGGGTGTCGCGTTTCAACCCGGCGAGCTTGTCGGTGGCGTCCAGCAGGGTCCACAGCGACAACGCACCCATGGCGACCGCCGATGCCAACAGCCAAGGACCCAGCCACTCCTGCAGGTAGTTCCGGAAGCTGCCGGAGATCGCCATGATGAAAACCACCGTGGCGAGCAGCAGAACCAGAGTCGCTCCCACGACCTGTCCCAGCGTGCGCGGGGGTTGGTCGGCATCTCGCGAGGTGTCCATGTCCATTCAGCCTAGCGGGGATCCCAACAACAGCCACGCGACGGCCTCGGGATCGGGATCGGTGGACAGGGCGCAACGCAGCCTGGCCCCGGCGCCCCGCAGCCCGTGTTCGAGTTCCTGCTGGGCCGGGGATTCGGGTTTCCCGTCGAGCCGGAACCGGGTCAGCGTCACGTCCCGGGCAGTGAAATCGATCCGGGCGGAACTGGGATGCGCGGTCAGTGCGGCGCCGCCGATCAATCCCTCCGCGGTCAGTGCCTCCTCCACGCTGAACCCGCTGGCGGCTGCCTCCACCTCGCCCCGGATCGGTAGGTCGGTGATCTGGGCGGCGCGCAAACCGGCCAACACGCCCCACAGGCCCGGGGTTTCCAGGCAGCACCCCAGGGCCAGATCGAGCCGGTCCAGCAGTTGTTCCCGCTCCCCCAGGCCCGGTTGGGCGAGCAGCCAGCTGAGCAACCATGCCTCCAGGTCGGGGCGGTTGCCTACCCGTCCCAGGGCCTTCAAGACCAGCTGCTCCATGGGCAGGTACCAGCCGATCTCCAGGTGGCTGACACCGTTGGAACCGTGGATCGTGAGCTCGTGACGGCCGACGGGGCCGCGCACCAGGCTGCCCTCGTCGACAGTCTCGAAACCGAGGCCGTTTCCCGTGCATGCGACGTCCAGGTCCGGAACCTCAACGGCCTCACCCTCCGGGAGGTAGCGTTCCGGGGGCAGCCAGGCGGGCAGGGGTGGGATCTCGTGTTCAGGGTACAGCCGCCAGCGCGACCACGCCCGCCGCCCCGGGGCCAGCCCGGTGCTCTCCCCGAGAACCAGGGCGACGCGTCCCTCGGGGCCGGCTCCGCCCTCACCGCACCAGCCGCTGAGCATCACCCAGGCGGCGCCGTCCAACAACATCCGGCCCGTCGCCCCGGCCAGCCAGCCGACCACGCAGCCCTCGACGACGAACCGGAAACCCTGCGTCTCGACCACGGATTCCCCGATGCCCTGGAGGGTGAACTCCAAGGCCTCGCGTTCCCCGGACCGGAAACGCACCTCGGCCAGGACGTCGCGGGATTTGAACACCCAGTGCCCGGGTTCCTCGGTGGGAACCCTCACGCATCCCTCGGGAGCCTCCACCCGGACCTTGCCGGCCCCGGTGGGAATGACGAGAATCCGTTCCGGGTTCAGTCGACCACCACCAGATCCTGGTCGTGGGGGGCTTCTGGCACATTCGCGGTGATGACGGAACCATCGAAGCGACGCCCACCCGTGACGGGGTGGCGTCCCGTCAACGACGGCAGCTCCTCACCCTGGTGTTCCAGGGGGACCCGGGTTGGCACGCCGGGTTGGATGACGAGCCGCTGCCCGCGCACGTTGACCTCCAACGGCCCGCCGGCCTCCACCTCGAAGGAGATGGCCTCTCGTTCCAGCAGCACCCGCAGCCGAGATTCGCGAACCTGGAGGGGGAAACGCAGGTACTCCCATTCTCTCGGCAGCCGCGGATCGAAACTGATGTCACCGTGGTAGTCACGCAGCCCGCCGAAACCGAACACCAACGCGTTCCACACCCCACCGGTGGATGCGATGTGCACGCCGTCGCGGGAGTTGGCGTGCAGATCCGCCAGGTCCACGTAGAGTCCCGTCAGGAAGTACTGCATCGCCATGTCCTGGTAGCCGACCTCGGCGGCAATCACCGACTGCACCACCCCGGACAAGGTGGAGTCCCCCGTGGTGATCGGGTCGTAGTACTCGAAGTCGGCGCGTTTCTGCTCCTCGGTGAACTGGTCGCCCTGCAGGAACAGCGCCAACACCACGTCGGCCTGCTTGAGCACTTGGAACCGGTAGATCACCAGGGGATGGAAGTGCAGCAGCAGCGGGAATTTGTCGGCCGGGGTGTTCTCCAGGTCCCACAGCTCGCTGGACAGGAACTTCTCGTCCTGCGGATGGATCCCGAAGGTTTCGTCGAAGGGGATGACCATGCCCTTGGCACAGGCCCGCCACTCCTCCACCTCCTCCGGGGCCACGTCCAGGGTCTGCACCAACCGGTCCCAGCAGAGCGGATCGGCCTCCTCGAGCTCCTGCACCAGGTCGGCGGCGAGCTTCAGGTTGGCGCGCGCCATCACGTTGGTGAACATGTTGTTGTTCACCACGGCCGTGTACTCGTCGGGCCCGGTGACGCCGTGGATGTGGAATCGCTGCGACCCGTCGGCTTCGGTCCGCCAGAAACCCAGGTCAGCCCACATCCGCGCGGTCTCCACCAGCACCGCGGCTCCGTCGCGGTACAGGAAGTCCACGTCCCCGGTGATCTCGCGGTACTTGGCAAAGGCATGCGCGATGTCGGCGTCGATGTGATACTGCGCGGTTCCCGCAGCGTAGTAGGCGGACGCCTCCTCACCGTTGATGGTGCGCCACGGGAACAGCGCACCCTCCTGGCTGAGCATCTGGGCTCGTTCCCTGGCCTTCGGCAACAGACCGACCCGGTAGCGCAGGGCGTTACGGGCGACCCTGGGGGCCGTGTAGGTCAGGAAGGGAACCAGGTAGATCTCGGTGTCCCAGAAGTAGTGCCCCTCGTATCCGGAACCGGTCACCCCCTTGGCGGGGATGCCGAGCTGGTCGGAACGGGCCGTCGCCTGGGCCAGCTGGAACAGGCACCAGCGAACGGCCTGCTGGATGGCCGGCTGGCCGCCCACCTCGACGTCCGAATTGGCCCAGAAGTCATCGAGCCAGGCGCGCTGCCCCTCGAAGAACGAGTCGAAACCCCGCTCGCTCACCCGGTCGAGGGTGCGGCGGCAGCGGTCGAACAGTTCCGTGACGGGCACCCCGCGCGAGGTGTGGTAGGCCACCGCCTTGCGGATGACGATCGGCACCCCTTCGCGCGCCTCGATGCGGTAGACCTGCTTGGCCTGGTCCTCCTCGATCCGGGAGATCACCTCGTAGGGGTTCGCGGTGTCGAGGGTGTGCTCTGCGGCCACGCACAGCGTCATGTGGGAGTCGGTGGTCTCGTAGCCGAGCGCCATCCGCTGGTCGTCGTGCCACTGGCCGCGCGGTTGCAGCACCCGGCCGTCGAACTTGCCCGCGCGCCGCGGGTCGAAGCTCTCCTCGTTCCTCGGCTGGCGGTAGTCGTCGAACCCGTCCTGCCGGTTGACCACCTGGGAGCTGAGCACGATCGGCGCATCGCCCTCCAGCATGGTCAGTTCGATCTCGAAAAGCGCCAGGTGCCGATCGGTGAAGCTGACCATGCGGCGGGAACTCAGTTTCACCCGCTTGCCGGCCGGGGTGCGCCACACCAGGTCACGGGTCAGACATCCCGCGCGGAAGTCGAGGGCGCGTTCGTAGTGGTCCAGGTCCGACTGTCCGAGGGTGAGTGGTTCGTCGTCGACGTAGATCTTGATGAGTTTCGCGTCGGGCACGTTCACGATGGTCTGCCCTGTGCTCGCGAACCCGAAGGCCTCCTCGGCGTGCTTGATGGTCCAGGTCTCGTGGAAACCGTTGATGAAGGTGCCGTGCGAGTAGGACTTGCGTCCCTCCTCGGGGTTGCCGCGCATCCCCAGGTAGCCGTTGCCGATGGAGAACAGGGTCTCGGTGACGCCCAGGTCGTCGAGTCCGGGTTCCACCTCGACAAAACGCCAGTCGTCGACGGGGAAACGGAAACGGTTCAGCGGGTCGGAGGAGATCCAGCGCATCAGGCCACCAGCTCCCCGAGGTCCGCGACCACCAGACCCGCGCCGGCCCGGCGCAGGGCTTCGGGACCGACCCCCCGGTCCACCCCGACGACGAGCCCGAACCCACCGGCGGCACCGGCGGCCACCCCGGACAGGGCGTCCTCGACCACGACGGCCCGGGACGGCTCCACCCCCAGTTGCTTGGCCGCGCATTCGAAGGTGTCGGGGGCGGGTTTGCCGGCCAGGCCCTGTTCCTTAGCAACGTTCCCGTCGACGATCACGGGGAAGGCCGCCTCCAGTCCCGCGGCGCGCAGAACCGGCACGGCGTTGCGCGAGGAGGAAACCACGGCCAGTTTCGCGCCTCGTGCCCGGAGCGTATCGATGAGCGCCCCGGATCCGGGATAGGGAGCGACGCCGTCGCGGCGGATGATCTCGTTGAAGGTCTCGTTCTTGCGATTCCCCAGGCCGCAGATGCTCTGCTCGGTCGCGGCATCCGAGGGATCGCCCTCGGGCAGCTCGATGCCACGGGAGGCGAGGAAGTCGCGGACACCGTCGTATCGGGGTTTTCCGTCCACATGAGCGAAGTAGTCGGCATCGGTCCACGGTTTCTGGCCGGGGAAACCGGCCAGGAAGGCGTTGAACATCTCGCCCCAGGCCTTCATGTGGACTTCAGCGGTTGGAGTTATGACCCCGTCCAGGTCGAAGAGGTAGGCGTCGAAGGCGCTGAAATGCATGCCGAACAGATTAGTCGGAAGCGCGATGAGATCGCTGGCACCTTGAGCACCAGTAGAGGTTTCGTCCCTCCAGCACGGTGGTGCACACCTCGGTTCCGCACACCAGGCAGGGCTGCCCGGCACGCCGGTACACGTAGACCTCGCCGCCGTGGGCGTCCACCCTGGGAGGGCGTTCCTGGGCCTCGGGCCCGTGTTCATCGGCGACGGTGTCGATGCGGCCGCGTTCCAGCGCCACCGCCATCAAACCCACCAGGTCCTCCCACAGCACTTTCCAGGTGGCCTCGTCGATCTCCCGGCCCGGGGTGGTGGGGTCGATGCCGTGGCGGAACAACACCTCGGCGCGGAAAATGTTGCCCACCCCTGCGGCAACCCGTTGATCCAGCAGCAGAGAGGCGATGGACTTGCCCGATCTGCGGATCCGCGCCCACCCGCGGGCGGGGTCGGCGTCGCCGCGCAACGGGTCAGGGCCGGAGTCCGCGAGAACCTTCTGGTACTGGTCCTCGGTGATCAGTCGGCACCACTGCGGGCCGCGCAGGTCGGCGGCCCGGTCGTCGGCCACGATCCGCAACCGCACCTGCCCGACGGGCTCGGCGACCGGGGCGAAACCGAGTTTCCCGATCAGCCCCAGGTGGATGTGGATGCGGTTGGCACCGGGAACGTCGAAGTTGATGAACAGGTGTTTCCCGACGGCCTCGGCGCCGGTGAGGATGTGGCCGTCAAGGGCGGCGGCCTCGTCGGCGAACCTTCCCTGCGGGGAGCTGACCCGCACCTCATGATCGGCGAAGTCTTCCTGGAAGGTGTTGGCGAGGCGGTGGATGACGTGTCCTTCGGGCATTGCCCTATTCCAGCAGACCCCGGATGTCGGTGGCGGTGATGGCTGCGCTGCGGAACTCCCCCGTGTCGACGACGGATGCGAACAGGTCGCGTTTGCGCTGCTGCAGGGCCACGACCTTCTCCTCAATGGTGTCCGCCGAGACCATGCGGTAGACGTTGACCGCCCGGGTCTGGCCGATGCGGTGTGCCCGGTCGACGGCCTGGTTCTCGGCGGCTGGATTCCACCACGGGTCCAGCACGAAGACGTAGTCGGCCTCGGTGAGGGTGAGTCCGAACCCACCGGCCTTCAGGGAGATCAGGAACACCGGGGCGCCGCCTTCCCGGAACCGCGCGATGCGGGCGGGCCGGTCGCGGGTGCGCCCGTCGAGGTAGACGTATTCGATGCCCTCCGCTTCCAGTGTCCCGCGCACCAGCTTCAGGAACCCGGTGAATGAGGAGAACACCAGCGCACGGTGCCCCTCCTCGGCCAGTTCCTGGATCTGTCCCAGCAGGGCGGTGATCTTCGCCGACGGGATGGGAGGCAGATCGGTGTCCACCAGGCGGGGATCCAGGGCGAGTTGTCGCAGTTTCGTCAGGGCCCGGAAGATCGCCACCCGGTTCCGGTCCATGTCCTCGAGCATCCCGAGAACCCGGGTGCGTTCCCGGGTCAGGTGCTGGTCGTAGCGGCGCCGGTGCGCCGGGGTGAGTTCCAGCCGCGTGATCTGTTCCACCTTCTCGGGCAGTTCCTTCACCACCTCGCGTTTGGTGCGGCGCAGCATGAACGGCCGGATCCGGGCGCGCAGCCGCCCCAGGACATCGGTCTCGCCGTTTTTCTCCACCGGTTTGCGGTAGTTCTCGGTGAAACCCTCCAGACGCGGGAACAGCCCCGGCGCGGCGAGCGAGAACATCGACCACAGGTCGCCGAGGGAGTTCTCCAGCGGGGTGCCGGTGATGGCCAGGGTGAACGGGGCCCCGATGCGGCGCGCCACCTGATAGGTGCGGGAGCGGTGGTTCTTGACGAACTGGGCCTCGTCCAGCACCAGGCCACGCCATTTCTGTTCCAGGTATGCCTCGTCCTCCATGCGCAGGAGGGTGTAGGAGGTGACCACCAGGTGCGCGCCGCGGATCTCCTCGGCCAGTTCCGTGCCCCGCCGGGCCCGGGTGGCCCGGATGACGGCGACCCTCAGGCCCGGCGCGAACCGGGCGGCTTCCTCCGCCCAGGTGCCGACGACGCTGGCGGGTGCCACGACGAGCACCGGCGCGTCGTCGAGTTGGCCGAGTTCCCGGGCGCGTTCCAGCAGGGCCAGGCTCTGAAGGGTTTTCCCGAGCCCCATGTCGTCGGCGAGCACGCCGCCGAGGCCCGCGTCCCAGAGCGCGGCGAGCCAGGCGAGTCCCTGCTCCTGGTAGGGCCGCAGCACCGCGTCCAGCCCGTCCGGGACCGTGATCCTCGTCTCGTCGGAACCGAGGTTCAGCAGGGTCTGTACGCGTTCCCGCCAGCGCCGTGACTGTTCCTCCACGACCCCCAGTTCCGCGAGTTCCTCCCAAAGGCCTGCCTGGTAGGCGCTGATCCGCAGTTGCCTGCCCGGGCCGGGGTCCACGAGTTCCCGGGCCTCCGCGAGGAGCTGCCGCAGCCGGTCGAGTTCGGAGCGGTCCAGCGGGAACCATGTCCCGTCGTCCAGCAGCATCGCCTCATCGCCCGCGGCGAGCGCCCGGAAGAGCTGTTCGAAGGGCACGTCGCGGCCGGCGACGGTGACCCGGACGTGGAGGTTGAACCAGTCGTTGTCGCCGGTGTCCTCCGCGCCGACCGAAATCACCGGGGCCTCGGTGGCGCGCGAGTACTCGGGGGTTTCGCCGTGGTGGGTGACGATGATTCCCTCCCCCTCCAGGAGGGGCAGGGTCTCGGTGACGAACCGTGCCGCATCGGCCCGGATCACCGTCGCATTCGGATTCAGTCGTTGCCAGTGCGGTTCCCGCAGGTTCGGGTAGTCCCCGACCAACCGGAACGCAACCTCCTCGAGGATTTGCTCGGCCTCCTGGTCCCGGAAGGACTCCCCCGCCCGGGGATGAAACGCGACATCGACGGTGGTTTCCCCCGCTACATACCTGAAACCCCATTCGAGCAGCATCCGGTGACCGGGTTCGTGGGTCAGACCGAGGGTCAGTTCCGGGTGTGGGAGGTCTTCCGGGTCCCACGTGCCCGGTGGGACGAGTCCTCTCTGCACCAGCGCCGGGAGATACATCAGCTGGAACCGCCCTGCGTCCTGGGCTGGGATCGTGACCGTCAGGTTCCGGTTGAACAACCCGCGGATCGCGTCGGGTACCGTCCCGGCCAGTGGGCGCAGACGCAACCGGCCGCCCGGTCCCAGCTCCCCCACCCCGTGGGCCGGTTCCCCGATCAGGAATCGTCGACTGCCCGGGGGCACCGGCCCCAGGTCCCCGGACATCGCGAGCTGTCGCGATCCGTCGTCTCGGAGATCGACGTCCAGCCAGATCCTGACCGGTTCGAATCCGACCTCCACGTCCTGGAATCCCTGGCCCGCGATCAGCTGGATTCCGGCGTCCACGCCCTGACTCAGGAGCGACCAGCCCAGTGGGCCGAGGTCGGACAGGGAAACCGAGGCCGGGGTGCTGTAGGTGTACTGATGACGCCCCGTGAGCCTCGCCATCTGCAACAGGACCTCGCGTTGCGCGGGTTCGTAGTTCACCCCCCGGTAATTCGTGACGATGTCCAGCCAGCCGGCCTGGGATTTGATCCAGCCCTGTTTCCCGAGCCGCAGGGGACGCAACACCAGTCCGTTCGGCTGCTCCAGTGGACCGTCGATCCGGAACTCCAGGCCGAGTTCGACGGGCCTCCCCCCGGTCTCGGTTGTGGGCAGCAGCCCGGCCAGCGCGTTCTCCCAGGAGGACGCCGGGAAAACGGTCTCCATCGCCGATTCCCGCGCAGCAAGCAGCACCGCCACGGCGTGTTTGCATCCCATCCTCATTGGGCACGAACAGGCGCTGTTGATCCCTCGGTGGTCGTGGTGGAGGAACGTCCGGTAGACCTTTCTTCCGCTGCCCTTGACCACCGCTTCGATGGAGCCGGTGCGGTCCGTGGAGTACTTCAGGACGTGCCCGGCGGCCTCGTAGGAACGTCCCCGCAGGAACGTGGCATCACCCCAGGAAGCTCGGATGGCCTCGTCACTGACCTCCGTGACCCAAGCTGTGGAGTGGGGATCCATGCCGCCCCACCCTAGTGCGTTCCTAGACTGTTCCCATGAACAATCGGGGCACGCCACGGGAACTGGGGCGCGACGGCATCAGCGGACTGGTCACTCGTCACCGGGCGATCCGGGCACAGATGTTGCCGCGTCGCCGCCGTCGCTGAGCCCCGCGGGTCCTTTCTCCAGGAGGATCAGAAATCCCGCCTCGTCGAGGATGGGCAGCCCCAGTTCCTCCGCCTTGGTGGCCTTGCTGCCGGCGTTCTCCCCCACCACCACGTAGTTGGTTTTCCGGCTCACCGACCCGGCGGCCTTGCCGCCCCGGGAGACGATGGCTTCCTTGGCCCCGTCGCGGGTGAATCCCTCGAGGCTTCCCGTGACGACCACGGTCAACCCCTCGAGGGTGGCGGAGGGCCGGTCGTCGTTGCCCGGTCCGGGGAGCTCATCGGCCATCCGGACCCCGGCGGCGGTCCAGGCCTCGACGATGTCGGCGTGCCAGTCCACCTCGAACCACAGCTTCAACGACTGGGCGATCACCGGGCCCACGCCCTCGGTGTCGGCCAGTTCATCGACGGAGGCGGCACGGATCGCGGACATGCTTCCGAAACGGGACGCGAGCGCGCGGGCCGCGATGGGGCCGACGTGGCGGATGGACAACGCCACCAGCACCCGCCACAGCGGCTGCTGCTTGGCGGCAGCCAGGTTTTCCAGCAGTTTCAGCCCGTTGGCGGTGATTCCCCGCCGGGTGGCGTAGATGGAGCTGCGGGCCAGGTTCTCCTCGGTGAGCGCGAACAGACCCGCCTCGTCGGTCAGCAAACCGGATTCCAGGAGGTCACGGGCGCCCACCTCGCCCAGCGCCTCGATGTCGAAGGCCCCGCGGGCGGCCAGCGAGTAGAGGCGTTCCCTGAGCTGGCTGGGGCAGCTGCGGGCGTTCGGGCAGCGCAGGTCCTTGTCGCCCTCCTTCTGCTGCGCCAGGGCGGTTCCGCAGGCCGGGCAGTGGGTGGCCATCACGAATTCGCGTTCGTTGCCGTCGCGCAGCGAGACGACGGGGGCGACGATCTCGGGAATCACGTCACCGGCCTTGCGGAGCACCACCGTGTCCCCGATCCGCACCCCTTTGCGCGCCACCTCGTGGGCGTTGTGGAGAGTGGCCATGGCGACCTTGGATCCCGCGACCAGCACCGGTTCCATCGCCCCGAACGGGGTGACGCGCCCGGTGCGCCCAACCCCGACACGGATGTCGAGGAGCCGGGTGTGAACCTCCTCGGGCGGGTACTTGTAGGCGATCGCCCAGCGCGGCGCCCGGGATGTGGATCCCAGTCGGCGCTGGGCGGCCAGGTCGTCGACCTTGACCACGACCCCGTCGATCTCGTGTTCGGCGTCGTGGCGGTGCTCGCCGTGATGGATGACGTAGGCCCGGGCCGCGGCGGCCGAGTCGACCACCCGGGTGTGGGCCGATACCGGCAGCCCGTAGGAGCCCAGCACCTCGTAGGCCTGGCTCTGGCGGGTCAGGGAGAGGCCGTCGTGGGTTCCGACGCCGTGGACGATCATCCGCAGGGGCCTGGTGGCGGTGATCCTGGGGTCTTTCTGCCTGAGCGACCCGGCGGCGGCGTTGCGGGGGTTGGCGAACCGGTGCTGCCCGGCCTCCTCCAGGGCCTCGTTCAGCTCCGCGAAGGCCTGTTTGGGGAAGAACACCTCGCCTCGCACCTCCAGCACGGTGGGAATGTTGCTTCCTCGCAGCCGGTGCGGGATGCCGTGGATGGTGGCGACGTTTCCGGTGATGTCCTCCCCCACCCTTCCGTCCCCCCGGGTGGCAGCCTGCGCGAGGCGCCCGTCGAGATAGGTGAGGTTCACCGCCAGCCCGTCGATCTTCAGTTCGCACAGGTAGTGCTCGGCGGGCACCCGGGCCAGCCAGGCGGCCAGTTCGGTCTCGTCGAAAACGTTGTCTAGGCTCAGCATCCGCTGCCGGTGGGTGACGGGGGTGAACTCGGTGACGCGCGCGTAGGCAACCCGCGTTGTGGCGGAGTCCGGGCGTCGCAGCTCGGGATGGCGTTCCTCCAGACCCGCGAGCTCCTTGAGCCGTTCGTCGTACTCGGCGTCGGAGATGATGGGCTCGACTCCCCCGTAGTAGGCGTCACTGGCGGCCAGGAGAAGCTGGTTGAGTTCCTGCCAGCGGTATTCTGTTTCGGGGGAAATCGTCATGACCCCATGCTGTCACAATCCCCACCCGGGGATTGATGCGATAAAGTGCTTGAGCTTGGCAGAACAGCAACGATGATTGAAGGTGTCCATGGCAACCGCCAATATCACTCGCGAAGAAGCCGTCCTCCGCTCCGGCGTCGTCAAGGCAGGGGCCTACCGGGTGACGGTTGACGTGACCGGCAACGGTGTCGCCGATCCCGAGCGCACCTTCGCCTCTCACACCGAACTCGATTTCGCCTCGAAGGGTGGCTCCACCCATCTGGACGTGATCGCCGACGAGATCCGTTCCGCCACCCTCGACGGTGCCCCCCTGCCCATCGATGGGTTCGACGGCTACCGACTGCCGTTGAAGGATCTTCCGGAGGGCAACCACACGATCGTCGTCGACGCCGTGTGCCGCTACTCCCGCACCGGTGAGGGGCTGCATCGTTTCGTCGACACCGACGGCAAGATCTACCTGTATTCCCAGTTCGAGACCGCGGATGCCCGACGCATGTACGCCACCTTCGAACAGCCCGACCAGAAGGCGACCTTCCAGCTGACCGTCCTGGCGCCCGCGCACTGGAGCGTGTTCACCAACTCCCGCTCCGTCGAGGGCCAGCCGGCCGGGGAGGGGACAGCGCGTTTCGAGCACGCCCCCACCCCCGTGATATCGACCTACATCACCGCTTTGGTGGCCGGCGAGTACCACGTGGTCAAGGGCCAGATCAACTCCGCGGCCGGGGTGCTGCCCGCATCCGTGGCCTGCCGCGTCTCGGTCGCCGAGTTCCTCGACGCCGACCGGATCCTCGAGACCACGCAGCGTGGTTTCGAGGTGTTCGAGTCGGCCTTCGGGGTGCCCTACGCTTTTGATTCCTACGACCAGATCTTCGTGCCTGAATTCAATTTCGGTGCCATGGAGAACGCGGGCTGTGTCACCTTCCGTGACCAGTACCTGTTCCGTTCCCGCGTCACCGCCCGCGAAATGGAGGCCCGCGACAACACCATCCTCCACGAGTTGGCCCACATGTGGTTCGGCGACCTGGTGACGATGCAGTGGTGGGACGACCTTTGGCTCAACGAGTCGTTCGCCGAGTGGGCCTCGCACTTCGCGGCCGACGAGATCGCCAGGAAGCACGGCACGGGGGCCAATCCGTGGGCCTCGTTCTCGAACGAACGCAAGGCCTGGGCCTACCTGCAGGACCAGCTGTCCACCACCCACCCCATAGCCGCGGACATGAGCGACCTGGAGAAGGTGGAGCAGAACTTCGACGGCATCACCTACGCCAAGGGTGCCTCCGTGTTGAAGCTGCTGGTTTCCTTCGTCGGTATCGAGGCCTTCACCAAGGGGGTCGGGAACTACTTCCGCAAACACGCCCACGGCAACACCACCCTGGCCGACCTGCTCACCGAGCTGGAGGCCGCATCGGGGCGCGACCTGTCCTGGTTCACCGGGCAGTGGCTGGAAAGCGCGGGGGTCAACACCCTGCGGGCCGAGTTCGAGGTTGACGAAACCGGCACCTTCACGCGGTTCGCGGTCGTCCAGACCGCGCCCGAGGCCTGGCCGACGCTGCGCACCCACCGACTCGGAATCGGCATCTACGCCAACACCGACAACGGCCTGGAGCGCGTCGACTACGTGGAGACCGATGTCTCCGGTGAGCGCACCGAGGTGCCCGCTCTGGTCGGACGGGCCCGCCGCGAAGTGGTCCTGCTGAACGACGGGGACCTCACCTTCGCGAAGATCCGCCTCGACGAGATGTCCCGCAACGCGCTGGTGGCCGGGATCGACAGGTTGACCGACCCGCTGGCCCGCGCCGTCACCTGGTCGCTGTTCTGGGACTCGGTTCGCGACGCCGAGATCGCCCCGCAGGAGCTGGTCTCCCTGGCCCTCCAGGGCGTCGGTTCGGAGAAGGACATGGCCGCCGTCACCACGGTGCTGGCGCAGGCCGCCGTCTGTTCGGGACGTTTCATGGCCCCCGAGCTGCGTGAGGCCGCGAACATGAAGCTCGTCACCGGCCTGGCGGGGCTGCTGAAGGACGCCGAACCCGGTTCCGACGCGCAGCTCATCATCGCCAAGACCCTGATCGGGGTTGCCCGCAGCGAGAGCGCGTGCGAACTGATCCGCGGTTGGCTGCACGACGAGGAGGTTCCCACTGACCTCACCGTGGACACGGAGGTGCGCTGGCTCATAGTCGCCGCCCTTGCCCGCCGCGGCGTCTTCGGCGAGAAGGAGATCGCCGCCGAACTGGAGCGGGACAACACCAACACCGGTGCTGAACACGCCGCCGGTGCCCGCTCGAGCCTGCCCACCCCAGAGGCCAAGGCCGAGGCGTGGCGGCTGGCCACCGCGGATCCGGACGTCCCGAACGAGACCCACCGCAGCATCGCCATGGGGTTCGTCAACTACGGCCAGGAGGACGTGCTGGCCCCCTACGTGGATGCCTACGCGAAACTGGCCGAGACCATCTCGAAACGCGAGGACGGCTGGGACACGCGCGGCTACGCAGCCATCGGGGCGGTACTCAGGTGGTTGTTCCCCGAAACCTTGGCGACCGCCGATGTGGTCGGGCGATTCCGCCGCTACCTCGAGGAGGGCGAACCCACGGACCAGGTGCGGCGCCTGTTGAGCGAGCGTCTCGACGAGGCCGAAAGAAACCTGCGGGTCCAGGAACGCAGCCGCCACTGATCCGCCCCGGAGGAGCCCGGCCATGAAGCATCTGCTCAGCATCACCGATCTCAGCACCGACGAGATCCATTCGATCCTTCACTTGGCCGGGCGGATGCATCAGCTGCAGGAGGCCCGGGTCAAGAAGCTGCCCTACCTGAAGGGCCGCACCGTGGTGAACCTCTTCTTCGAGGACTCCACCCGCACCCGCAGTTCCTTCGAGCTCGCCGCCAAGTGGCTCTCCGCCGACGCCATCAACGTCTCGGCCCGCGGGTCGAGCGTCTCGAAGGGCGAATCGATGCGCGACACCCTCATGACCCTGGACGCCATGGGGGTGGATGCCATCGTGATGCGCCACCCGGGTTCCGGATCGGTGGCCCAGGCCGCGGGGTGGGTGCGGGCCTGCATGGTCAACGCCGGGGACGGCACCCACGAACACCCGACCCAGGCCCTCCTGGACGCCCACGCGATGCTGACCCACTTCACCCGTACCAAGCTGGGAACCCTGGAAGGCAAACTGGTCTCCATCACCGGGGATCTGCTGCACTCCAGGGTCGTCCGTTCGAACGTCGCGCTGCTGAGCAGGTTGGGGGCGCGGGTGGTGCTGGTCGCCCCGCACACGCTGCTGCCTCCCGGGGTGGAGACCTGGGGGGTGCAGGTCACCCCCGACCTGGACGAGGTGATCTCGGATGTCGACGTCGCCATGATGCTGCGGGTGCAGCGGGAACGCATGCATGGCGGTTTCTTTCCCTCGGAACGGGAGTACGTGGCGGCCTACGGGCTGACGGCCTCCCGGCTGACCAGGCTGCGCCCCACTGCGGTGATCGCGCATCCCGGGCCCATGAACCGGGGCCTGGAGATCAGTTCCACCGCCGCCGACGACCCACGTTCCATCGTGCTCGATCAGGTCTCCTCGGGGGTCGCGGTCCGCATGAGCGTGCTGCACCACCTGCTGGCCGACTGACGGGAGGAAATCAATGTCGAAACTCGCCATCACCGGAGTGACCCTGCCCGACGGGTCGCGAACGGACCTGTTCGTCGAATCGGGCCGCCTCGTCGATCAACGCCCCCTGGGTGCGACCACCATCGACGCGGACGGGTTGATCGCGCTGCCCGGTCTGGTGGACATCCACACCCACCTGCGTGAACCGGGACGCGAGGACGCCGAAACCGTGGAGTCGGGTTCCCGCGCGGCTGCCCGTGGCGGCTTCACCGCTGTCTTCGCGATGGCGAACACCCAGCCGGTCACGGACACCGCGGAGAACGCCGAGCACGTGCTGGCGCTGGGAGCCGTCGCCAACAACTGCCAGGTGTTCCCGATCGGCGCCATCACGAAGAACCTGGCGGGCAGGGAACTGGCGGAGCTGGGGCTGATGCACCGTTCACGGGCCCGGGTCTCGGTGTTCTCCGACGACGGGCACTGCGTGATGGACGCCAGCCTGATGAGGCGCGCCTTCGAATGGGTCAAACCGTTCGACGGGGTGCTGGCACAGCACGCCCAGGATGCGACCCTCGCCGGACCCGATGCGTGCTGCCACGAGGGTGAGATCTCGGGCCGGCTGGGGCTCCCGGGCTGGCCTCCGGTGGCGGAATCGGTGATAATCGCCCGCGATGTCGCTCTGGCGGAGGCCACCGGTTCCCGCCTGCACGTGTGCCACGTCTCGACGGCGGAGGGCGTGGACGTGCTGCGCTGGGCCAAGGAACGGGGCATCCGGGTGACCGCCGAGGCCACTCCCCACCACCTGTACCTGACCACCCCGGAGGTCGTGGGATACGACACCACCTTCAAGGTCAATCCCCCGCTGCGCACCGACGAGCACGTCGAGGCGGTGCGGGCCGCGCTGGCCGACGGCACCATTGACGCGGTGGCCACGGACCACGCACCCCACGCGCCGCAGGACAAGGACCACGCCTTCGTCGACGCCCGGCCCGGGATGCTGGGGCTGGAGCAGGCCTTGGCGGTGGTGATGGAGACCATGGTCGCGCCGGGCCGCCTGACCTGGCCGCAGGTGGCCGAGCGGATGAGCCACGCCCCGGCCCGGATCGGGAAGGCGACTGGACAGGGGCGTCCCCTGACCCCGGGTGAGCCCGCGAACCTGGTGCTGATCGACCCGCAGCGGCGGGCAACGGTGGACCGGAACGATTCCGCCTCCATCAGCCACAACAACCCGTACCACGGCCGGGATCTCCCCGACCCGGTGGAAATGACCCTGTGGAACGGCAGGGTCACCCACAAGCGCTGAGGGATCCCGGTAGTGGTTCAGGGTGTGGCCCGTTCACAGGTCCCCACGGTCCGGGGAGGGAACCGCCCGTTCTTGAGCAGGTCGAGCGCTTCCCGGGACGAACGGTCATTGGGGGTGTAGACCTCGAGACGGTGATCGGGCGACTCGGGTTGTTGCCACACCTGGTAGTCGATGTCGACATGTCCCAGCCCCGGGTGCGCGAGGAGCATGTTTCCCACCGTGCAGTCAGCGACGTCTCCTTCTGCCCAGAGCCCGGCGAATCTGGTGCTTTTCACCAAGAGTTTCCCGATGAGTTCCGCCAATCTGGCATCACGTGGATACCTTCCCGATGTGAGCCGAAGATAGGCGACGTGTACACGGGCGAGATCCTCCCAGTTGCGATAGAGGTCGCGGCTCGCCGGATCCACGAAGAACAAGTAGGGGACCGAGGGACGCCGATGGGCCTCGGACGGGGCTCCGAAGGGCAGATGCCCGAAAAGAAGTTCGTGCCCGGAGCGGTTCCAGGCCAGGATGTCTCCGCGGCGTCCCAGCACCACGGCCGGAATGGCCTCGTTAAGTGACTCGAAGAGCGCCAGCACTCTGGGGTGAGGCACTTCCGGGAGTTCACGGCTCATTGGGGATGATGTTGGAGCGCCGGCCAGGTTGTACAGATGGATCCGCTCCGCGGTGTCCAGACGCATGACCGAGGCCAGTGCCTCGAGCACCTGCCCGGATGCGGTCCCCACCTGATCCTGTTCGATGCGCGTGTAGTAGCTCACGCTGACTCCCGCGAGGCGGGCGAGTTCGTCGCGACGCAGTCCCGGTACCCGGCGGTCGGATCCAGCGGGATCCAACCCGATCGAACCGGGATCGGTTCTGTCCCGACGGGTCCTCAGGAAGCTGCCCAAAGTCTCACCCATCACGGATTCAGGGTAGCTCTTTCCGGATCCCGGCCCCAGATTCGTGGGTATCCCGCTCCGGGATACCCAAGACTGTGTTCTTGTCGCTCTCCCGCGGGGAGTGCAGCGTGGTGCGCATGGATTTCCGGAAGAACACGGCCGAACGTGCCTCGGCCAGGTCCTGGCTGGGTCTGGTCGCAACTCTTGGCCCCGTGCTCGTGGTCGCCATGGATGGTTCCATACTTTTCCTGGCGATCCCGAGCATCAACGAAGCGATCCGGCCGAGCACTGATCAAGCCCTCTGGATCCTCGACATCTACGGGTTCATCGTCGGTTCGCTGCTCATCACCTTTGGCAATCTCGGGGACAGGTTCGGCAGGAAGAAGTTTCTTCTCACCGGGGCAGCCGTTTTCGGCATCGGGTCCGTGTGCGCGGCGTTCTCCTCCACCCCCGGGGTCCTGATCGTATCCCGGGCGTTGATGGGTTTGGGCGGCGCGACACTTCTGCCATCGTGCCTTGCCGTGATCAGTGAGTTGTTCGTGAACCCGTTGCAACGGGCGCGCGCAATTGCGATTTTCGCAGCGACTTTTGCAGCGGGATTCGTGATCGGCCCGATCATGGGCGGCCTCTTGCTTGCCCATTTCTGGTGGGGGTCGGTATTCCTGATCAACATTCCGGTGATCGGCCTGTTCCTGTGTCTGGCTCCCCTGCTTCTCCGAGAGGTTCACGGCGCCCGGCCCGGAAGAACCGACCTGTTCAGCATGCTGCTCTCCGCGACGGGGCTCTTGTTGGCGATCCATGGCATCAAACGCATCACCACATACGGTGTCGAGTTGCGCAGTGGCCTGCTGACCATCCTCGGGTTCATGCTCCTGGTGGTGTTCATCCTCCGTCAGAGGAGCCTGGAACGCCCGCTGCTCGATGTCAGCCTGTTCAGGGAGCCCGTGTTCAGTGTGGCGATCCTCACCGGCTTTTTCTCCCTCTTCGTGTGGTCCTCCGCGGCGTACCTGAGCATGACCTATCTACAGTCCTTCCTGGGCCTTCCGGTGCTGGACTCTGCTCTGCTGGCCATTCCTGGAGCCATGGTTCTGATTCTGTTCAGCGTTTTCACCCCTCTCCTGGTGGAACACGTGGGGGCGCGGATGGCGTTGATCGTCTGCCATTTCTCCATGGCTCTGGGGATGCTCATGCTCGCTTTCACGGGCACCGGTACGGTGTTCTACATCGCATCGACCGCGGTTTCCGGGATCGGATTCGGCATCTCGTTCAGTCTCGTGGCCGACACCGCCGTCGGGGCCGTCCCGGAATCACGGGCCGGCGCGGCCGGGGCCATCGCCGAAACCAGCAATGAGATCGGCAATGCGCTCGGCATCGCATTGCTGGGATCGGTACTGACGGTCGTGTTCCGCATCATTTATCCGGGGCCAGAGACCGGTCTCGGTGAAGTCATCGACAACTCCGGAATTGATTCGGGCGCCTTCGTCCAGGCGCGGGAGGCTTTCCTGGCTGGCTTCCACATCGTGGCAACGGTGGCAGCCGCGATCTGTGGGGTTCTGGGGTTTCTCACCATCCGCTGGATCCCCGCACCTCGCGCTCCCCGAGACCACCGGTCCTGAGCCCGTTCAGGAATTGCCCACAGCAGGGTCCTGGCACGGCCGGGAGGGGCGGGTGTCGCTCAGTCGTCGGCCACCGGCAGCCCGGATTCCTTGAGGGTCTCCTTCGAGGTGCTCTCGGTGACGGTGAAGATGTCGGTCACCTTCGCACCGCCAGCCACCACCTCGTCGGCCTTCGCCTTCATCTTCTGGACGACGGTGGAGAAGCCGGGAATGTAACCCCATTCCGTGGACAACTCGCCGTTGGCCTCGGCCAGCACCTGGTAGACATCCTGGTTGCCGAACTGGCGCAGGGTTTTCTCTGGGGTGGTGACCGTGCCCTTGGCGGCGGGCAGGAGACCCTGGGAGGCCAGGTCGGCCACCTGGGTGTTCAACCAGTTGTTGAACTCCATGGCCTCGGTTTTGTGCTGGCAACCCTTCATGACGGCCACCCCGGAACCCCCGTCGGGACCGGTCATCCGGGCTCCCCCGAAGGTGGGCAGTTTCGCGACGCGCCACTGTCCCTCGTAGGGGGTGCCGTCCAGCTTGTCGAGGGCGTAGCCGATCTCCCAGGCGGGAGCGATGTTGCCGATCAGGGAACCGTTCGTCAGGGCCTGTTCGTAGGAGTCGTCCGCGCGTTTGTGGGTGAGCGCGGCCTGGGCGTCCAGGGCGTCCTGCCAGAACTTGGCTACCACCTGCGTTTTCTCGTCGGTGGTGTTGATCCTCCACTTGTTGTCGACCGTCGAGTACCACACGGCACCGGCGGCGGCGGCCTGTGCGGAGAGCCAGTAGCCGACCTCGTCGGGTTCGAAGTCGAGGATGTACTTGCCCTGGGCGGCGGCCTTCTTGGCGGCCTCCAGGAGTTCGTCGAAAGTCTTGGGAACCTCGATGCCCAGGGCGTTGAACTCGGCCTCGTTGTACAGGTAGACCAAGGGCCCGGTGTCCTGGGGCAGGCCCACCATCTTGCCGCCGACCGACATCCGGGAATAGGCGGCGTCGTTGTAGTTGTCCTTGTACTTGGAGGCCTCACCGGAGACGTCTTCGAGCAGGTTCCCAACGAACATCTCGGGGGCCTCTCCGTAGCCGACCTGGGCCAGGCAGGGGGCGCTCTTGTTCGCCACGTCGGTCTTCAGCTTGGTCATCAGTTCCGACGACTTGCCGGTGAACTTGGTGGCGGTGACCTGGATGTTCGGATGCGCGGCATTCCATTTCTCGACCATGTCGACCACTGGGATCATGCCCGGCCCGTCGGGAAGCCGGTGCACATATTCGATCCTGATCACGTTGTCGCCCGAGTGGGCGGATTCGGACCCGCCGCTACCGGCCGCGGTTCCGCATGCGGAAAGAACGATGGCTGTCGCTGACAACAGGCCCGTGACGGCCATCAAGCACTTGCTCTGCATTGAATTTTTATTCCCTCTACGTCGGCCTCTGACAGGAGACGGGCCCCGGCTCCGCGGTAGACCGGGCGGCCTGCCGACAGGACACGGGGCTTTTCCTCCTGCGCATAATCAATGTACATAACCCGAGGCCCGGTCCGTGACCACGGGGTCACGGACTGAAACACCAGCCCCCATCATGACTGGTGTACGGCATGGTCCGGCACAGGAACACGATGGAGGGTCGCCGTCTCATCCCGTCCGGCGAGTCCTCGCTCGGACAGCACTTTTCGCAACAGGGCCTAAGCTGGCTGTGCAGGCCCGAGGGTCCGTTGAACAGTTAAGGAGTCACATGAGCGAGCAGCTGGCCCAAGTCGGGGTGATCGGAATGGCGGTGATGGGGTCGAACCTGGCCCGGAACCTCGCCCGCAGGGGATTCCGAGTGGCCCTCTACAATCGGACGGCCGCCCGCACCGACGAGGTCATCGCGCTCCACGGCTCAGAGGGAGATTTCGCACCCTTCCACGAGTTGGCGGATTTCGTCGCCTCCCTGGAACGTCCCCGCCGCGTCATTCTCATGGTCAAGGCCGGTGGCCCGACCGACGCCACCATCGACGCCCTCGTGCCGCTCCTCGAGAAGGGGGACATCGTCGTCGACGGCGGCAACTCGTTCTTCCAGGACACCCGCCGCCGCGAGCAGCGCCTCCGCGACCTCGGATTGCACTTCGTGGGGGCTGGGATCTCCGGAGGGGAGGTCGGAGCCCTGGAGGGACCCTCGATCATGCCCGGCGGATCCCCGGAGTCCTACGAGGCGCTCGGCCCGATCCTGGAGCGGATCGCCGCCGACGTGAATGGTGAACCCTGTTGCACCTACATCGGCACCGACGGCGCCGGGCATTTCGTGAAGATGGTCCACAACGGCATCGAGTACGCCGACATGCAGTTCATCGGCGAGGCCTACGAACTGCTGAAGGCCCTGGGCCTCGGCCACGCCGAGATGGCGGACATTTTTGCCACCTGGAACACCGGGGACCTGGATTCCTACCTCATTGAGATCACCGCCGAGGTGCTGCGCAAGACCGATCCCCGCACCGGTGTTCCGCTGGTGGACGTGATCCGGGACGCCGCGGGCATGAAGGGAACGGGCACCTGGACGGTCCAGTCGGCGCTCGACCTGGGCACCCCGGTCAACACCATCGCCGAATCCGTGTTCGCCCGCGCCATTTCCTCGTCCCCCGAGCTGCGCACCGCCGCCCGGGCGGCCCTCCACGGACCGGATCGGGGCATCCGGGTGGCTGATCGCGACGTCTTCGTCGAGCAGGTCCGCCAGGCGTTGTGGGCCAGCAAGGTGGTGGCCTACGCGCAGGGCCTGGACGAGATCCGCATGGCAGCCGCCGAGTACGGCTGGAGCATCGACATCGCGGAGGTGGCGCGGATCTGGCGAGCCGGCTGCATCATCCGCGCCCGCCTGCTGGAGCGGATCCGTTCCGAATACGCAGCCGGCAATCTCGTCACCCTGCTGGAGGCCCCCTCCATCGTGGCGGGCCTCACTGAGGCCCAGGAAGGCTGGCGCACCGTCGTGGCCGAGGCCGTGCGGGCCGGGGTACCGGTACCCGGTTTCTCGGCGGCGCTGGCCCACTACGACCAGGCCCGCGCCCCGCGCCTCAACGCGGCACTCACACAAGGACTGCGCGACTACTTCGGTGCGCACACCTATCACCGCATCGACGACGAGGGGGCCTTCCACATCAACTGGTCGACCGACGGCGCGGAGGTCGCCGCCGACTGACCACAAGTCCTCGGACGAGCGCGAGCTGGTTTCGACACGGCCGGCTCGCAGAGCGAGCAGGCCGGCTCAACCAACTTCCACCCCCACGAAGCTGGTTGAGCCGGCACGGGGCACCCCTCTCTTCTGAAGCTGGTTGAGCCGGGCCGCGAGGAACGAGCGGTCCGAGTCGAAACCAACTTCCACATCCCAGGCCGACCCAACCAGCTTCGGGGTAGGTTCCGTGGTCTGTCGGGACCAGGTGGCAGACTTCCGGCATGCCGATGAGCCGTTTCTCCGCCCCGAGCCGGGACTGGTTCGTGAACACCTTCGGGGCGCCGACGCCCGTGCAGGAAGGGGCGTGGCGAGCCATCGCCGACGGGGGTCACGTCCTGGTGGTGGCGCCGACCGGCTCCGGGAAGACTCTGGCGGCCTTCCTGCACGCCCTCGATTCCCTGCTGCAACCCAGTGACCGTCCCCGGGGCACGAGGGTGGTCTACCTCTCCCCGCTGAAGGCGCTCGGGGTGGATGTGGAACGCAACCTGCGCGTCCCGCTGGCCGGAATCCGCGAGGAGGCCGGGCGGCAGGGCCGCAGGGTTTCCGAGGTCACCGTCGGCGTGCGCTCAGGCGACACCCCGGCCCGCGACCGCGACCGAATGCGGCGCAGGCCACCGGATGTGTTGATCACCACACCCGAGTCGCTGTATCTGATGCTCACGTCCTCGGCCCGGGAATCCCTCCGCGACGTCGAGACGGTGATAATCGACGAGATCCACGCCGTCGCCGGTTCCAAACGCGGCACCCACCTGGCCCTCAGCCTGGAGCGCCTGGACCTGCTGGCTGGGCGCGACGTGCGGCGTGTGGCCCTGTCCGCCACCGTGCGTCCCGTCGAAAAGGTGGCGGCCTTCCTCGGGGGCGACCGGGACGTGGTCGTGGTGGCTCCCGGGACCGGGAAAAGCTGGGACGTCCGGGTCGACACTCCCCCGCTGAACGATCCCTGGCCCCACGTGGAGAAGGAGATCCTGGATTCGATCCTGAGGGCCCGGTCCACGCTGGTGTTCGCGAACTCCCGCCGGGCGGCGGAGAAGCTGACGGCTCGCCTCAACGAGCTGTGGCTGGATGCCGGCGGCGGTGAGGACCTGGCTCGCGCCCACCACGGTTCGGTCAGCAAACAAGTCCGGGCCGAGATCGAGGACGCGCTCAAGGCGGGGCGGCTGCGGGCCGTCGTGGCCACGAGCTCCTTGGAGCTGGGCATCGACATGGGCGCCGTCGACCAGGTGATCCAGATCAGCGCCCCCTTGTCCACTTCGAGTGCGCTGCAGCGTTTCGGCCGGGCCGGGCACCGGGTGGGTGCGACCTCCCGGGGACGCCTCCACACCCTGCACCGCGGGGAGCTGGCGGCCGCGGTCGTGACCGTATCCGACATGATCGCGGGCCGGATCGAGGAGCTGCGCATCCCTGTGCTGGCGCTCGACGTCCTGGCCCAGCAGACCGTAGCCGCTGCCGCCGCCGCGGGGGATGCGGGACTGGAGATCGAGACCTGGCTGGCGGCGGTTCGGCGTTCCCATCCCTACTCCGGCCTGAAGGACGACGCCTTCGACGCGGTCCTGCGGTTGCTGCTCGGCACCTATCCCAGCGCCGATTTCTCGGAGCTGCGGGCCCGCCTGGAGCGGCGCGGCGACCGGTTGTTCGCCCTACCCGGGGCCGGGCGGCTCGCCGTCACATCGGGCGGCACCATCCCGGACCGGGGTCTCTACGGGGTGTTCCTGGCCGACGGTGACGGCCCCGGACGCCGGGTCGGGGAACTCGACGAGGAAATGGTCCACGAGACCCGGGTGGGTGAGACCTTCACGCTCGGCGCCTCCTCGTGGACGGTGGTCGGAATCACACGCGACCAGGTGCTGGTCACCCCCGCGCCCGGGCGGCTCGGGAAACTGCCCTTCTGGATCGGTGAGGATCTGTCCCGCCCCGCGGAACTGGGTCATCGCATCGGGGAGTTGCTGCGCCGGGTCACCGAGGACCCCGACGGCCTCGATCTCCCCTGGATCGACGAGAACACCCTGAGGGAGCTGGTGGCCCTCGTCGCGGAGCAGCGCGAGGCCACCGGGATGGTACCGGACGAGCGAACCGTCGTGGTGGAAAGGTTCCGCGACGAGCTGGGTGACTGGCGGATCGTGGTGCACAGCCCACTGGGACGAGCGGTACTGGCACCCTGGAGCGTGGCGGTGGCCGCTCTCGTGGAGCAGCGTTCCGGGGTCGATTCCCAGCCCGTGGCCACTGACGACGGTTTCATCCTGCGGCTTCCCGACGGGGAACTGCCCGCCCTGGTCGTGGACCTGGTGCGGATCGCCCCGGAGAAGGTGGAGCGTCTCGTCGCGGACCAGGTGGGCGGCACCTCGCTGTTCGCGGCCCGGTTCCGGGAGTGCGCATCCCGCGCCCTGCTGCTGCCTCGCCGCCACGGCCGCCGGATGCCGCTGTGGCAGCAGCGTCACCGGGCCGCCCAGCTGCTCCAGGTGGCACGCCAGCACCCGAACTTCCCCATCACCCTGGAGGCGGTGCGGGAATGCCTGAACGACCGGTGGGACCTGCCCGGGCTGACCGGGTTGCTCTCGCGGATCCGTTCGGGGACGGTGCGGCTAGTCAAGGTGGTCACGCCCTCCCCCAGCCCGTTCGCGGCCAGCATGCTCTACGGTTACGCGGGCAGATTCATGTACGAGGGGGACCTGCCGATCGCGGAGAGGCGGGCCCAGTCGCTGGCCCTCGACCCGGCCCTGCTGGCTTCGGTGCTCGGAACGCTGGACCTGCGGGAGCTGCTGGACCCCGTCGTCGTCGAGCGTTTCCGGGCGGAGCTGCAGCACACCGCCGACGGTTACCGGGCCCGGAATGTCGCGGAGCTGGTGGATCTGCCCCGCCGCCTGGGGCCCCTGTCCCCCACGGAGCTGGAACTTCGAAGCGAGTTTCCCCTGCCCGATCCGCCGCCGGCCGGCCTGGTACCCATAGTGGTGGCCGGTGAGGAACGCCTGGCCGCCGAACCGGATCTCGCGTTGCTGCGCGACGCCCTGGGGGTGGCGGTGCCCGGCGAGGTGAGCGCCGAACCCGGCGGCCGCGATCCCCTGACCCAGCTCACCGCCCGTTTCGCCCGCACCCACACGCCCTTCACGGCCGCGGCCCTCGCGGTTTCGTTAGGGCTTGGCCGGGCCGTGGCCGGCCGCCTCCTGGAGTCGGAGGCCGATGCGGGCCGCCTGGTCAGGGGCAGGTTCACCGAGGACGTGGCCGAGACCGAGTACTGCGATCCGGGGGTCCTGGACCGGCTGCGGGGACGCTGCCTGGCCGCTGCCCGGGCCGCCGTGGAGCCGGTGCCCGCCGAGGCCTACGCCCGTTTCCTGCTGGATCGGCACGGTATCACGGAGCCGCGCCCCTCCTCCCCCGACGAGGTGCTCCTGGCCCTGCAGCAGCTGGCAGGGGTGGTGCTACCGGCCAGCGTGTGGGAATCGCACGTGCTCCCGGCACGGATCTCCGGATACCAGCCCTCCCACCTGGACCAGCTGCTGGCGGAGGGTGAGGCGCTGATCCGGCTCCGCGGCTCCGGACCGGATCCGTCGCTGACCCTGGTGGCGGCCGACGACCTGGATCTGGTGCCGCCGCCCTCCGAGGCAGCGGACGAGGAGGTTTCCGCCTTCGCGGCCGGGCTCGGTGACGGCCTGGTGGCGCCCGGGAACGCGGAACTCCTGTGGCGGGCCGCCGCGGCGGGGCTGGTGGCACCCGCCTCGATGGCCCCGATCCGCGCGTTGCTGACCGGGACCTCACCCCGCCGCGCCCCGCGCAGCAGCTCCCGTTTCAGGGCCAGGCGCCCTCGCCCCGCGCGTCCCGTCAGTCCCGTTTCCCGGGCTTTGCCCGGCCGCTGGTACGCCGTCACCGACGGTTCCGCGACACCCACCGAGGTGCGGCTGGCGCGGGCAACCGGTTGGTTGGAGCGGTACGGCGTCGTGGCCCGGGGGATCGTGGAGGGAACACCCGGGGGTTTCGCGGCCGCCTACGGGCTGCTGCGGGAGCTCGAGGACAGCGGCCTGGTGCGGCGCGGGGTGTTGGTGGCGGGGCTGGGCGCGGCCCAGTTCGCCGCCCCTGGGACCATCGATGCGCTGCGGTCCTTCCGCGAACCCGACGCCTCCGCGGTGAGGGTGCTGGCAGCGGTCGATCCCGCGAATCCCTTCGGCCGGGTGCTGCCCTGGCCGGCCCACGACACCGCCCGGCCCTCACGTCTGGCCGGGGCAGTGGTGGTGATCGCCGACGGGAGCTGCCTGGCCCACCTGGGGCGCGGCGGGCGATCGCTGACCCTGTTCCCCTCCGGTTCCCCTGCCGCCGCGGCCGCCCGGGTGATCCGCGCCCTGGGCGAGGCGGTGGCCCAGGGCCGGATGGCGCGGTTTCGCATCGAGGAGATCGACGGCGCCCGGGCCACGGCGCATCCCCTTGCGTCCGAGCTCAGGAAGGCCGGGGCCGGGCTCCATCCGCAGGGGCTCGTGGTGGAGGGCACCCCAACACCACGCCGATAGATCAAATCATGCACATCTAGATTTTTTGATATATAGTCCCTATCACCCTGATTGACCGACGAAAGGTGACCGCCATGTCCTTGATCAACACCCCGATCAAGCCCTTCGCCACGACCGCCTACCGCTCCGGTGCCTTCGTGGATGTCTCCAGCGATGACTTCCAGGGCAAGTGGAACATCGTCTTCTTCTACCCCGCCGACTTCACCTTCGTGTGCCCGACCGAACTGGCCGACCTCCAGGGCATCTACGCCGAGCTCCAGTCCCTGGGCGTCGAGGTCTACTCGGTGAGCCGCGACTCCCACTTCGTCCACAAGGCGTGGCACGAGACCTCCCCCGAGATCGGCACCCTTGAGTTCGCGATGCTCGGTGACGTCAACGGCGTGATCACCAACAACTTCGACAACGCCCGCCCCGACTCCGGCCTGGCCGACCGCTCCACCTACCTCATCGACCCCGACGGCATCATCCAGTACATCGAGACCACCCCCGAGGGCGTGGGCCGCAACGCCACCGAGCTGCTCCGCAAGGTCAAGGCCGCCCAGTACGTCCGCAACCACCCCGGCGAGGTCTGCCCCGCCAAGTGGGAGGAGGGCGAGGAAACCCTCACCCCGTCTTTCGACCTGGTCGGCAAGATCTGAAACAGCAGTAAGGAGAAACCACACAGTGCTGGACGCCAACGCCACCGCACAGCTCAAGAAGTACCTGGAGCTCGTCTCGCTCCCGCTCGAACTCGCCGCCTCGCTCGACGACTCCCCCGCCTCCGCCAAGATGCGTGAACTCCTCGGCGAGATCGCGGCCCTCAGCCCCCTCGTGAGCGTCGTCGAGGAATCCAACCCCCGCACCCCCTCCTTCGCGATCCGGCGCGTCGGCACCGAGATCGAGGTCCGGTTCGCGGGACTGCCCATGGGACACGAGTTCTCCTCACTGGTGCTCGCCCTGGTCCAGGTTGGCGGCCACGCCCCTCGCCTGGACGAGGAGACCGCCGAGGCGGTGCGCCGGCTCGAAGGGGGAGAATTCGTCACCTACATGTCCCTGACGTGCCAGAACTGCCCGACCGTGGTTCAGGCCCTCAACACCATGAGCGTCCTCAACCCGAGGATCCGTCACGTGGCGGTCGAGGGCGGCGCCTTCAAGGACGAGGTGGAGGCGCTCGGCATCAAGGCGGTTCCCGCTATCTACAAGGACGGGCAGCTGTTCGGCCAGGGTCGCATGGATGTCGCGGACTTCGTCGCCCGCCTCGATTCCGGGGCCGGCGCGCGCATCGCCGAGGCCCTTGACGCGAAGGACCCGTTCGAGGTCCTGGTCGTCGGGGGCGGCCCCGCGGGGGCGACGGCAGCCATCTACTCCGCCCGCAAGGCGCTGCGCACCGGCCTGGTCGCCGCGCGATTCGGCGGGCAGGTTCTCGACACCATGGCCATCGAGAACTTCATCTCGGTGCCCCACACCGAGGGTCCGCGGCTCGGGGCCGCCCTGGAGGAGCACGTCCGCTCCCACGACGTGGACATCACCACGGGGGTGAAGGCCTCGGCGCTGCACCCGGCGGGCGAGGACGGATTGATCGCAGTCGACATCGAGGGCGGCGGAACGCTGCGTGCCCGCAGCGTCGTCCTGGCGACGGGCGCCCACTACCGGACCATGGGCGTCCCCGGCGAAGAGGAGTACCGGAACAAGGGTGTGACCTTCTGCCCGCACTGCGACGGCCCCCTGTTCAAGGACAGGCCGGTTGCGGTGATCGGTGGCGGCAACTCGGGCATCGAGGCCGCCATCGACCTGGCGCAGGTCGCCTCGCACGTGACGGTGGTGGAGTTCCTCGATGTCCTCAAGGCCGATGCCGTGCTGGTGAACACGCTGCGCTCCCTGCCCAACGTCGACGTCCTGACCTCGACGCGGGTGGTGGAGGTCGTCGGTGACGGCTCCCAGGTGATCGGCCTGGATGTCGAGGACCGCACCTCCGGGCAGGTGCGGCGCCTGGATCTGGAGGGGGTCTTCGTCCAGATCGGGCTCCTGCCCGACACCGGCTGGCTGGACGGCGTGATCGAACGCAACCGTGCGGGCGAGATCGTCGTCGATCAGCGCGGCGCCACCTCCCTGCCCGGGGTATTCGCCGCCGGTGACTGCGCCAACACCCCCTACAAGCAGATCGTCATCTCGCTGGGTTCCGGGGCCACTGCGGCACTGTCCGCTTTCGACCACCTGATCCGTTCGCGGGAGGAGGCGGACACCCCCGCCGCTGCTACCCTCCGGGCATGAACCTGAGGGATCTGGAATACCTCGTGGCGGTGGCCGACCAGCGGAGTTTCCGCTCGGCGGCCGCCGCCTGTGGGGTCTCGCAGCCGACCCTGTCAGTCCAGCTCCGCAAACTCGAGGAGGAACTCGGAGTCGTCCTGATCGACCGTGCCGCGTCCCGCCCGGTGCTGACCCCGATCGGTCAGCGGGTGGTGGGACGGGCGCGGGCGGTACTGGCCGAGGCCGAGGCGATACGGGTGATCGCTCGGGACGCGACGGGCGCCACCACCCAGCTGCGGCTGGGGGTCTTCCCCACCCTCGGTCCGTACCTACTGCCTCACGTCCTGCCCCACGCCGGGAAGCGGTTCCCGAATCTTCAGTTGCTGCTGACCGAGGAGAAGACCCAACAGCTGGTGACGATGCTGCGCTCGGGAGGGCTGGACGCTGCGCTGATCGCCATACCCGCCGATGACCCCCACCTGGAGGTGCGTCCCCTCTTCCGTGAAGAGTTCGTCCTGGCAACCCCCGCCGGACATCCACTGATGGATGGGACTGGCGGGAGTCTCCGGGAAAGCCCTCCCATCCCGCCGGCCCGCGTGGCCGAGCACGAACTGCTGGTCCTGGGCGAGGGACACTGCCTGGGCGGCCAGGTGCAGCGGTGGGCCTCCGAACACCGGGTTCGGCTGCGGAAGGACTACCGCGCCACGAGCCTCGAGACCATGCGCCACATGATTGCTTCCGGCAGCGGCCTCAGCCTGCTGCCGGCCATGACGGTCCTACCCCCCGTCCCGCCGGCCCCCGGCCTGGCGTTGCGCCGGATCGCCCCTCCCGCGCCCAGCCGGGACATCGCGCTGGTGTGGCCCCGCACATCACCCCGCGCGGCCACCCTCGAGGCGCTGGCGCCCGCCCTGATCCCCTCCGTCGCCCTGGTCCAGGAGCTGTGAGCGGGCCGGCCCGTCGAGCCACCGGGCGTGGTCCCGGCGCGGGACAACCCGCAGGGGCGGTATCAATCGATCAGCCGCTTCGTCAGGTCCTTTCGCACCTCCTCGGGCAGCGCTACGGGCTTCCCCTCCCCGTCCGCGGCGACCAGGATGGTGCGACCACGGGCGAAGGTGGTGCCGTCGTCGGGGTTGAAGATCTCGGCCGCGAGAGTCACGGAGGTGTGGCCGAGCGCCGCGGGAGCGGTGCGCACCGCGTAGGGGTCCATCCGGTGGGTGATCTGGTTGATGTAGTCGACGTCCTGGCGGGCGATCAGCCAGTTCAGCGGGGCCTTCCGGGTTCCGGAACGCACCATGGCGGGGCTCCACGAGGTGGTTGCGGCTATCCGCGCCTGCATCAGGTAGTCGAGGACCTTGACGTTGTTGACGTGCCCGTAGGAATCCAGATCCGACCAGCGCACCGGGCAGGGCGTCACCGACCCGTTCCGACCGAGATCCGGGACGTCGATGTGGCGCATGGGCTCCACCTCCGCCCGGTGCTCGGCCAGCCATTCCCTGTCGGTAAGGGCGAGGCGGGTCGGTTGTTGGGTCTCGAAGTCGAACGGGCACAGCACCGTTCGGGCCCGGGCCACCGGCGTCGCGTCCTGGAAGAGTGCGTAGGCCACGTCGAACCGAGCACCGCCCAGCCGGGTAATCGCCACCTCCGCGCCGATCCCGGCGTCCGAGTAGGTGATCGGCGCCAGGTAGCTGATCCGGTGACCGACCACCACGACCCCGGAGTCCAGCAGCCCGGAGCACGGCCCCGCCCTGAAGAACGCGGTCCGCGCCTCCTGGAGGTAGTCGGCGATGACGGCGTTGTTGACGTGCCCTTGGGCATCAAGATCGGACCAGCGCAGCGCGATCGTGGTGCGGAACACGTCACTCCTCCGCGTCGTAGAGGGAGTCGACGATGTCGCCGTAGCGTTTCGTCACCGCCGCGCGGCGGATCTTCATGTTGGGGGTGACCCCGTCGTTGTCGACCGTGAGTTCGTGATCGAGGATCGCGAAACGCTTCACGGTCTCCCAGCGTTCGAGACGCGCATTGGCCTTCGCCATTTGTTTCTCGATCGAGGCACGGATCTCGGGGCGCTGGCTGAGTTCGGCGTAGCTCAGGTGCCCGAGCTGGCGTTTCTCCGCCCAGGTCCGGAGCAGTGCCGGGTCGAGCACCAGCAGCGCGGAGCAGTACTTGCGTCCGTCCCCCACCGCGATGGCCTGCGAGATGTAGGGAATGTTCGCGGTGATCGCACCCTCGACCTTCTGCGGGGCGACGTATTTGCCGCCCGAGGTCTTGAACAGGTCTTTCTTGCGGTCGGTGATGGTCAGGTTGCCCTCGGCGTCGAACTCACCCAGGTCACCGGTGTGGTACCAGCCGTCGCTGAACACCTCCGCCGTGATGTCGGGCAGGTTGTGATATCCGGGGGTGATGATGGGTCCGCGCAGCAGCACCTCCCCGTCCTCGGCGAGTTTCGTCTCGATCCCGGGCATCACCTTGCCCACCGATCCGAAACGCGGCTCGGCGGGAACGTTCAGGAAGGCGATGGCGGAGGTTTCCGTGGAACCGTAACCCTCGACGATCAGCAGGCCCGCCGAGTAGAACCACTCCTGCACCTGGGCGGAGAGCTTCGCCGAACCGGAGATCATGAATTTCATCCGCCCCCCGAGCTTCGCCTTGAGCTTGGAGAACACCAAAGCGTCGGCCACCCGGTACTTCAACGCCAGGGAACCGGGCATCGGAAGCCCGGAGAGCCGGTAGCCGCGGGAGTCGCGCCCCACGGCGAAGGCCCAGCGGGAGATCCGGTCCTTCAGACCCGTGTTGGCGGTCATGACGGCGGCCCGCACCTTCTCGAAGATGCGGGGGGCGCCGCACATGAACGTCGGTTTGACCTCACCCAGGCCGTCGACGATCCGGTCGATCCGCCCGTCCACGGCGGAGGCGAACCCGTAGGCGATCTGGCAGGCGATCAGCGCCTTCCCGAAAACGTGACTGAGCGGCAGCCACAGGTATTGCAGGTCGGAGTCGTCGATGATCTTCCAGTACTTGGTTCCCGAACCCTCGTAGATCCAGGAGGCGTGGTTGAGCCGCACCCCCTTCGGCTGCCCCGTCGTGCCGGAGGTGTAGATGAGAGTGGAGAGGGTGTCGTGGTCGGTGGATGCGATGGCCTCATCAACGATCCCGGGATTCTGTTTCAACTGTTCCGCGCCGAGAAGCTGCAGCTGCGTGTAGGAGATGACCCGGTCGTTCAACTCCACGTGGGCGGCATCGATGACGACGATGGTGTGAACGGCGGCCCTCAGGGTGGGGCTTGCCTCCACCTTCGCGAGCTGGGTCGCGTCCTCTACCACCACGATGCAGGTTCCCGAGTCATCCAGGATGAACTCCACGTCCCCCGCCGCCGTGTTCGGGTAGACCGTCGTGGTGGCGCCCGCCGCGCAGGCCACGGCCAGATCGAGCAGGATCCACTCGAGCCTGGTGGTGGAGATTATCCCCACCCGCTGTTCGCGGGACAGTCCCCGGGCCAGCAGCCCGGCCGCGAGCTGGTCCACCAGCAGCCGCGATTCCGCCCACGTGTACCGGGTCCACTGGTTCGGGCCCTCCGGCGCCCGGTCAGGGTCGAGGAAGGCCAGGCCGTCGGGGGTCTCGGCCACTCGACGCCGGAACATATCGCCGACCGAGTTGGCGAAGCTGAGCAGTTCTTCCTGAAGACTCATCAACACTCCTAAGAGACATGGCGTTGCGAGCCTAACTGAATCGTGGAGCTCTTTACACAACTGGCCCCGGAAGAACCACCCCCATGGTTAGGATTGCGAACTGTGACCAAGGTTGAATGGCTGGACGACGATCAGCAGCGGATCTGGCGCGCTTGGCTGCGCGCCACTCATCGCATACAGAGTTATCTTGACACGGACCTCCGGTTGGCCGGTTTGGACCTGGCGGAATACGAGATACTGGTTACGCTCTCGGAGGCCCCAGGCCAACAGTTACGGATGAGCGAGCTCGCCCACGCGGTCAGCCAGTCCCGTTCCCGCTTGACACACACCGTTAAACGCCTTGAGGCCAGGGGACATGCGGAACGCACCAACTGCGCCGACGACGGGCGGGGGGTACTGGCCTCGTTGACGACGGAGGGCATGAGTTTCCTAACGCAAGTCGCCCCCGGACACGTGGCGGCGGTACGCCGGATCCTGATAGACGCCATTGAACCCGGGGACCTGAAGGCCTTGGGCCGCGCCTGCGACGCCATCCTGGCGGTACCGGACTACGATGAGCATCCGTGAACCCAGTCGAGCTGCTTCGTGACCGACTCGGCGACCTGACACACCTGCTGGACGATTCAGCCCTCACCCGCGGCATCTACTCCTCCGACGCCTCCCTCTACCGGGTACCCCCCTTGGTGGTTGCCCGCCCCGAGAACCGCGACCAACTGATCACGCTCGTGCGGGCGGCCCTGGAGTGCCGTCTCCCCGTCACCGTGCGCGGCGCGGGCACCTCGTGCGCGGGCAACGCGGTCGGAGCGGGCCTCGTGATAGACGTCGCCAAGCACCTGAACCGCATCCACGTCGTCGACGAACGAACCCGCACCGCCGTGATCGACCCGGGGGTGGTGCAGGAAACCCTCCAGCGGGCGGCCGCTCCCCACGGTCTGAGGCTCGGCCCGGACCCGTCCACCTCGTCGCGCTGCACCGTCGGCGGGATGATCGGGAACAACGCCTGCGGGCCGCGGGCCCTCGGCTACGGTCGCATGTCCGACAACGTGGTGGAACTGGAGATCATCGACGGCCACGGCCAGCTGCGGGTTCTGGGCCGCGACGACTTCCCCGAGCTGCGTTCGCTGGTGATGGCCCACCTGGGTGTGATCCGCACCGAGTTCGGTCGTTTCTCCCGGCAGGTCTCCGGGTATTCGATGGAGCACCTGCTACCGGAGAAGAAATTCGACGTGGCGAAGTTCTTCGCGGGAACCGAGGGCACCCTGGGGATCATCACCCGGGCCACGGTACGTCTGACGCCCGACCCCTCGCATCGCCTCATGGTGGCGCTCGGCTACCCGTCGATGGATCGCGCCGGGGACGACATCTCCCGGCTGCTGAAGTTCCACCCCACCGCCTGCGAGGGGCTGGACCGGCGCATCGTTGACGTGGTGATCCGCAAACGGGGTGCCGATTCCGTCGGCCGGCTGCCCGCGGGCGAGGGCTGGATGTTCGTCGAACTGGCCGGGGAGGATCCCGCGGAGGTCCGCAACCGCGCCGAGGCGCTCCTCGCCGAGGCCGACACCCGGGCCGGGTGGATCGTCGAGGATCAGGAGCAGGCCGCATCGCTGTGGAAACTGCGGGCCGACGGGGCAGGGCTGGCCGGGGTGTCGCTGGACAAACCCGCCTACGGGAGCTGGGAGGACGCGGCCGTGCCCCCGGAACACCTGGGCGATTACCTGCGCGACTTCGAGGCCCTCCTGGCCCGGCACGGCCTGCACTCGCTGCCCTACGGACACTTCGGCGACGGCTGTGTCCACGCACGCATCGACTTCCCCTTCGAGGCTCCCGACGGCCGGGCCCGGTATCGCGCCTTCATGCTGGAGGCCGCCGAGATGGTGGCCTCCCACGGCGGTTCGATGTCCGGCGAGCACGGCGACGGGCGCGCCCGTTCGGAGCTGCTGCCACGGATGTACTCCCCCGAGGCACTGAAACTGTTCGGCGCGGTCAAGCACCTGTTCGACCCCGAGAACCTGCTCAATCCGGGTGTGCTGGTCGATCCCGAACCCACCGACTCCAATCTCCGGATGGTGGCGGCAACCGTTTCCCCCCTGAACCTGGAGGATCCCGAGTTCGTGGCCCGGGTGCACCAGTGCTCAGGGGTCGGCAAGTGCCTGTCCGACACCACAGCCTCCGGCGGGGTGATGTGCCCGAGCTATCAGGCCACCCGCGACGAGAAGGACTCCACGCGGGGCCGGGCCAGGGCGTTGCAGGAGATGGTCAACGGTTCCCTCATCACGGGGGGCTGGCGTTCACGTGAGGTGGCCGAGGCCCTCGACCTGTGCCTGTCCTGCAAGGGCTGCTCCCGCGACTGCCCCACGGGAATCGACATGGCCGCCTACAAGTCGCGCGTCACCCACGAGCGTCTCAAGGGACGGTTGCGGCCCCGGAACCACTACTCCTTGGGCTGGCTGCCGCGCTGGGGACGTCTCATCACGAAACTCCCCGGCATCGGGCCGCTCATCAACGTCGTCGGGGCCGCCCCCGGGTTGGGGAGCCTGATGAAGTGGGCCGCCGGGGTCGACGGGCGGCGGCAGATCCCGCGTTTCGCGTCGCGTTCCGCCCGCCGCCGCACCACACTGCCGGAGGGTGGGGGCAAGGGCCCCGTCCTGATCTGGGTGGATTCGTTCAGCGACTGCTTCGAGTCGAACTCCTTCGCCGCGGTGGTGCAGGTCCTGGCCCGTCTCGGCTACGCACCCCGGGCACTGAATGAAAAGGCCTGCTGCGGCCTGACCTGGATCTCGACGGGCCAGCTCGACGGCGCCCGCCGCCAGCTCAGGCACGCCGCCGCCGTGCTGGCGCCGTTCGTCGAACAGGGCATTCCGATCGTCGGTGTGGAGCCGAGCTGCACCAGCGTGTGGCGCTCCGACGCGCCCGAGCTGCTGCCCGGGGACACCAACGTGAAGGCGTTGAAAGGGAAGGTCCTGACCTTGGCGGAGTTCTTGGCCAAGGATCCCGACTTCCTGCCCCCGGACCTGTCCGGGCACACCATCGTCGCCCAGCCCCACTGCCACCACGCCTCCGTGATCGGATGGCAGGCTGACCGGGCCTTGTTGAAGGCGACGGGAGCGGAACTGGTGCAGGTGGGTGGCTGCTGCGGGCTGGCCGGGAACTTCGGCGTCGAGATCGGCCACCACGAGGTGAGCGTGAAGGTCTTCGAACACGACCTCGGGCCCGCGGTGACGGCCAACCCGGAGGCCATAGTCCTGGCCGACGGTTTCAGTTGCCAGACCCAACTGAAGGGTCTGGCAGGCCGCGACTCGATGAGCCTGGCCGAGCTGTTGGCGACCCACCCGGCCCGCTCCGCCTGACCTGCAGAACCACAACGATTCAGGTGCAGAACCACAACGAGTCGGGTGCAGAACCACAATGTCGCGCGTAATATCGTTCCCATGCGCATCCGGGACCGCCACCCCGGAGGTTTCCTACTGACCGGTTCCACTGACCTGCGTCGCCCGGAGAGAACTCCGGTTTACTCAGCGGACGGGCGCGTCTGGGGATTGGAGGTCAAGGCCACCCAGACACCGAGATCGGAACACTTCACGCACCTGAAGAAACTCAGGGACCGGATCGGCGACCGTTTCCGCGGGGGCATCGTCTTGAACATGCATCCCAGGACCGTGAGGATGGGGCCCGGTTTCTGGAGCGTGCCCGTTTCCGCTCTCTGGGATCACTGAGCACTCCGGTGCCCCAGCCGGCCCCGGGTCACGGCGACGGCGATCACCGCCAGAACGGCCAGCCCCAGCACCGCCGGCCACAGGCTCGTCACCTTCTGGCCAGTCGCCTTCTCCCACACGCTCAACGCCCAGTTGATCGCATTGTGGGCGAGGATCGCGAGGAGAACGGATCCGCGCGCCGTGTTGGTGATCCAGGACAGGACGATCGACGCCGCAACCGTGAACGCGAGGAAGGCAAACAGGTCACCCACGTCCCGGTGCGGGGTCGTCTCCCATTCCGCGATCAGGAACAGGGGCAGGTGCCAGCCTCCCCAGACGATCCCGAGGATCACGGCGGCCGGAAGCGGTGAGGTGCGTTCCTGCAGTCTGGGCAGCGCGAATCCCCGCCACCCCACCTCCTCCTGAAGCGGCCCGCCGATCAGGTACGCCACCCCCATCACCAGAGGGGCGATGACCAGGGCAGGGCCTGCGAGTTCGGGCCCACCCGCCGTTTCGCCCGGCAGAATTGCCAGGACCGCAATCACGGCCGCTGGGATCGCCACCAGGGCCAGCAGATAGGCCACCAGCGGCACCCGCCAACGCAGCAGGGAGGCCGTCCAGTTCTTCAGCGACCCGGTCGTCAACCGGGTCATCACCAAGGACGCCAGGAAAGGCCCGGCGAACAGGGCGAGTTGATTCAACACGACGCTCGTCGCCACGGGGAGCTCGTAGGGCAACAGCCCCAGGTTTTTCCGCCCCAACAGGGCGGGCAGCCACAGGATCCAGGAACCCGCGTAGGCCAGGGCGATGTAACCGCCCAGGGGGTGTGACCGCAACCAGTTCTTCATTCCGCCTCCTCAGCAATGCTCCGCCAGAACTCCAGGTTGCTGCGGGTCTGCGCCCGCCCCCAGGCCAGCACCATGCGGTGGTGGGGACGGTCCCCGCCGAGATCATCGCGCTCCAGGAACTCCAGCCTGGATTCCAGTTCAGCCACCTTTCGCCTCGCGAGGGGACCGACGATGGCCGGGTCCGCGTCGGCGAAGAACAGTTGCAGGAGCGCGGGATCCCGCGTCTGCGCGGCGTCAGCGGGTCGTTGCAGCCAGCCGCGCAGAGCACGGAGCCCGTCCTCCGTGATCGAGTAGACCCGGCGTCGCCGCCCGCCCTCCTCGGACTCCACGTCCACCAGCCCCGCCTCCACCAGTTTCCTGGGTTCGGCGTAGAGCTGCGAGTGCGGGAAGGGCCAGAAGAACCCGACAGAGATCCGTGCGTTGTGTTCCAGCTCGTACGAAGTCATGGGACCCGCGGTCGCGAGCATTCCCAGGACGATGAACGAAACCGGCCGAAGCGAATGGTCCGATTCGGAGGGTTTCATGGTATGAGGATACACCCCGGCAATGCCTTTCCCCGGTCAGGCGTCGCGACGGGCCCAGACCACCGCGGCGATCACCCAGAACCCCAGCACCCACCCGGCCAGGGCTCCCACCGATTCCGCCAGGGGATGCGCCGGATCGGGCGCGAACAGGTCGGCCCCGACGGAACCGGGCAGCCAGGTCGCCAGCTTGGTGTAGGGCCGCAGCACGGGGCCCGCCACGACGAGAAGGACGAACGCCGTGGTGAGGGAGGCAACCAGCTGCCTCGCCACCAGGCCGATGGCGTATCCGAGCAGACCCATCGCGGCGAGATGCGCAACCACCCCGGGAAGGGCCCACTCGCCCTCGGGAACCAGCAGACGCACCCCGCCCGCGGCCAACATCGCCGTCACCGTCAGCACCACCGTTGCGGTCAGCGCCTTGGCCACCGCCACCGGGAAACGGCGGGGCATGGCTGTACAGGTGGTGGCGACCTGTCTTCCGGAGTACTCCCCCGTCGCCGCCAACACACCGAGCAGGATGCACCCCATGGCCGTCAACGAGGGCACCAGCTGCAGAGTCTGCGCGGAACCGCTGGGCCCCGACATCAATGCCGCCAACGCCCAGGACCCGGCGACCGTGAGCGCCACAACCAGCCAGATGCCCGGGAGCCCGAGTTTGCGCCACTCCGCCGCGATGACCGCCATCTCAGGCCTCCCTTCTGGCGTGAAGCAGCACGGCCAGGATGATGGCGGCAACACCCCAGGCGGCGCCCACCAGCATTCCGGCCCCGGGGCTGAGGGGATCCTGGATCGCGGTGTCGGTCAGAAACGTGTGGGCCAGCGCAAGGTCCGGTGCGTAGCGGGCCAGTGGGGTCACCTTCGAGAGCAGGAACGAGAAGGACACGGCCGAGGAGTTGATCACCAGCAGCGTCAGGGGCAGGGTTCCGCCGCGGACCAGTTCGGCCAGGGCGGCCGCGATCACTGTCATGGTCACCAGGAAGAACACCGCCCCCGCGGCCCGGGGCCAGGGGTTCCCCCACGTGGCCTCCACGCCACCCAGTGCCCAACGCGCGACCGCCAGGGTGCCCGCGGTGGCCGCCACGGCCAGGACCACGGCGAACCCCAGGAGCACGGTGAGTTTCGCGACCATCCGTCTGGCTCCCCCGGGTGTGGCGACCATGCTGGTGGTGAGTTGCCTGCCCCGCCCGACGGCCTGGGCATTGCGGACGTACTCGCTGGAGACGGAAAGCACCCCGAGCACCACGAAACCGACCTGCGCCACGGTGAGCGCTGTGAATCCGGAGTCGGTCGTGGAGGTGTCGTACAGCGCTCCGAGCTGACCGGTTTCCACCGCGCGCCTGGTCTGGGAGCTCGCCAGCCATGCCAGGAGCATCGGGACCGCCAGGGTCAGCAAACCGGCCAGCCAGATGCCGGGAAGGGTGCACAGTTTCAACACCTCGGCGCGCATCGTCCGCCTCATGCGCGTGCCTCCACGTGCGCGAAGAACGCTTCTTCCAGGCTGGGATGACCCGCCATGACGTCGGCCACTCCACCACAGGCCTTGATCCGGCCGCCGTTGATGATCACGACGTCGTCGACGATCTCCGCCAGTTCACCGATCAGGTGGCTGGACAGCAGCACCGTGCCCCCCGCATCGGCGTGCGCCCTGAGCAGCCGACGGATCCACCTGACCCCCTGCGGGTCGAGGCCGTTGACCGGTTCGTCGAGGACCAACCGCTCCGGTTTCCCCAGCAGGGCGGTGGCCAATCCGAGCCGCTGCCCCATGCCCAGCGAATAGGTGCCCACCCGCCGATTGGCGTCGGCCGCCAACCCAACCTCCTCCAGGACCTGCTGGACCCTTTTCCTCGGGATGCCGTTGCTGGCCGCCACCCACCCGAGGTGGGCGCGCGCGGTGCGGGACGGGTGGGCGGCGGCCCCGTCGAGCATGGAGCCGACGTGCCTCAGCGGGTTCCGGAGCTCCCGGTAGGGCCGGCCGTCCAAGGTGGCATGCCCGGTCGTGGCCCGGTCCAGGCCGAGCAGGATGCGCAGGCTCGATGACTTGCCGGCCCCGTTCGGTCCGACGAAGCCCGTCACCCGCCCGGGCCTCACCTCGAACCCCACTCCTTCCAGGATTTTCCGGTGGCCACGGACCTTGGAAACATCGTCAAATCTGATCATGACCCCGATCATGCTGCGGCGAACGCCCCCTGCCCGTCGGGCCCAGCACCGATTTCCGGTCCGCGCCTCAGCCCTCGGGTTCTCAGCCCGTGGGGTGATGATTCCTCACCCCGCCCACGGCTAGCATCGCCCCATGCACCGTTATTTCTCCGCCCAGGTACTGGCGGTGCTCGTGCTGCTCGTGCTCTTGTGCGGCGTCAGCACCGAGTCGGGTCCGAGCAGCCTGACCCAGTTCGTGATCATGCTGTCGACGGGCCTGCTGGTGTGCTGGATCTGGTGGGCGGCGAAACAATCCGGGCGGCGCCAGGCCGAGCAGCTGCGATCCCAGCAGATCGCTGCTGCCGTGACGACAGAGCGGTTGACGATAGCCCGGGACCTGCACGACCTCGTCTCCCACGGCATCGGTCTGATAACGGTACGCGCCGCGGTGGCCCGCAACGTGGACACCGAGGATCCCGAACGACTGGTGGCGGCGCTCTGCGACATCGAACAGGCGAGCCGCGCCACCACCCTGGAACTGCGCCGGATGCTCCAGGTGCTGCGTTCCGACCATGACGCGCCCCTGTCCCCCAGCCCGGGCGATCCCAACTGGGATGGTCTCTTGAAATCCGCCGAGCGAACGGGGCTGCACGTGAAAATGTCCAACGACGGAGTCACGCCGAACAGCGAAGGGGTGGCGCTGGCCATCCACCGCATCCTTCAGGAAGGGCTGGCGAATGCCGCCAGGCACTCCGGACCCACCAGCGTCCACGTCGAACTCACCCGCCGCGGGGAGGTCCTTCACCTGGCCGTGACGGATTCCGGCCCGGTTCCCGGATGGCGTTCACGCCCCGGGGCGGGCAGTGGCCTGATCGGGCTGCGGGAGCGCGTCGCCGCGCTGGGTGGGAACCTCCGCCACCACCGCTCCCCGGACGGTTTCCGACTCGAGGCCGAGCTGCCGGATCCGGAGCCGGTCCGTGCCTGAGGTCCGTGTCCTGATAGCCGACGACCAGCAGCTGCTGCGCCAGTCGCTGGCGCACCTGTTGGACTCCCAGCCGGGCTTCCGGGTCGTGGCGGAGGCCGCCACCGGCGTGGATGCCGTCTCGCTGACCCGGGAGCTGGTGCCGGATGTCGTGCTGATGGATATCCGCATGCCGCAACTCGACGGGATCGCGGCGACCCGTTCAATCGTCCGCGACCCGCATCTGTCCGAGGTTCGGGTGCTGGTGCTGACCATGTTCGACCTGGACGAGTACGTTTTCGGGGCCCTGCGCGCGGGGGCCTCCGGTTTCCTGTTGAAGGACGCGACCCCGGAGGCCTTGATCAACGCGGTGCGCACCGTCTCGGCCGGGCAGGCCCTCCTGGCGCCCTCGGCCATCACCACCCTGGTGGAGAGCTGCCTCCCGGACGCGACCCCCTCCGGGAGGGTGGCGGATCTGACCCCGCGGCAGACCGAGATCCTCAGGCTCGTGGCCCGGGGGCTGTCCAACGACCAGATCGAACGGGAACTGCACATCAGCCACGCCACCTGCAAGACCCACATCTCGGCGCTGCTGAGCCGCCTGCAGGCCCGGGACCGCGCCCAACTGGTGATCGCAGCCTACGAACACGGGCTGGTGCGCCCCGGTACCTGGGGAAACGAGCCGGTTTAGCCGGCACGTGAGCCCCCCTCATCTCGCGCGCGAATTGCGGAAGAAATACGGCCTTGCCGAAACTGGTTGAGCCGGGCCGCGACGACTTCCCTGAAGCTGGTTGAGCCAGCACTTGAGCGAAGCGAACGGCTGAGTCGAAACCACCACCGGCACCCGGTGCACAGACCCGACCACAAGACCCCGGACACCCTCACCATGGTTTCGACACGGCCCACTCGCTGACGCTCGCAGGCCGGCTCAACCAACTTCAAGAAAAACAAAGCCGGTTGAGCCGGGAAGCGAGGAACGAGCGCCCCGAGTCGAAACCACCTGGCACCCGGTAGCCAGAACCCCACCCCAGTCACCATGGTTTCGATACGACCGGCTCAGCCAGATTTGGGCCTGATTCGCCGATTCAGTGTTCCAGCAGCGGCGCCAGGAACTCGCCGGTAGCCGATTCCGTCACCTTCGCGACCTCCTCCGGGGTGCCGGTGGCCACCACCTGGCCGCCGCGGGATCCGCCTCCCGGGCCCATGTCGATGATCCAGTCGGCCGACTTGATGACGTCGAGGTTGTGTTCGATCACCACAACCGTGTTTCCCGCGTCGACGAGGCGGTGCAGCACCGCGAGGAGTTTGCGGATGTCCTCGAAGTGCAGGCCCGTGGTGGGTTCGTCGAGCACGTAGAGGGTGCGTCCCGTGGAGCGTTTCTGCAGCTCGGCAGCAAGTTTCACGCGCTGCGCCTCCCCCCCGGACAGGGTGGTCGCGGGCTGTCCGAGACGGACGTAGCCGAGCCCCACCTCCTCCAGGGTCTTCAGGTGCCGGGCGATGGCCGGGATGGATTCGAAGAACCGCGTCCCCTCGCTGATGGACATCTGCAGCACGTCGGAGATCGACCTGCCCTTGTAGTGCACCTCGAGGGTTTCACGGTTGTACCGGGCCCCGTGGCAGATCTCGCAGGGAACATAGACGTCCGGCAGGAAGTTCATCTCGATCTTGATGGTGCCGTCGCCCGAGCAGTTCTCGCAGCGCCCACCCTTGACGTTGAAGGAGAACCGTCCGGGCAGGTAGCCACGGACCTTGGCCTCCGGGGTGGTGGCGAACAGTCCGCGGATCTTGTCGAAGACCCCCGTGTAGGTGGCCGGGTTGGAGCGCGGGGTGCGGCCGATCGGCGACTGGTCCACCTGTATCACCTTGTCCAGGTTTTCCAGGCCCTTCAGTTTCCGGTGCCTGCCGGGCACCGCCTTGGCACCGTAGATCTGCTTGGCGGCCGCTGTGTAGAGGATCGAGTTGACCAACGACGACTTCCCGGATCCGGAGACCCCGGTCACCGCGACGAGCCTGCCCAGCGGGAAGGAAACGTCCACATCCTGCAGGTTGTTCTCCGAAGCGCCGACGACGGTCACGGACTTGCCGTTTCCGGGGCGCCGCACTGCGGGCACGTCGATGACCAGCTTTCCGGACAGGTAGCGGCCCGTCAGAGACTCCTCAGTGGTGAGCAGTTCCTCAACGGGCCCGGAGACCACGACCTCACCGCCGTGCTCCCCCGCTCCCGGGCCGATGTCGACCGCCCAGTCGGCTGCCCGAACGGTGTCCTCGTCGTGTTCGACGACGATTAGGGTGTTGCCGAGGTCCCGCAGTCGCACGAGGGTTTCGATCAGCCGCCGGTTGTCGCGCTGATGCAGCCCGATGCTCGGCTCGTCCAGGACGTAGAGCACCCCGACCAGCCCAGAGCCGATCTGCGTGGCCAGCCGAATGCGCTGCGCCTCACCGCCCGACAACGACCCGGCCGACCGCGACAGCGTCAGATAATCCAGGCCAACGTCCAGCAGGAAACGCAGCCGCTCCCGGATCTCCTTGACCACGCGCTCCGCGATCCGCGCCTCGCGTTCGTTGAGGGAGAGCGCATCCAAATATTCGAAGGCCTCCCCAATGGACAGGTCCGCGACCTCCGCGATGTTCCTGCCGGCGACGGTGACGCACAGAGTCTCGGGCCTCAGCCGCGTGCCACCGCAGGAATGGCAGTTGATCTCCCGCATGTAACCTCCCCAGCGTTCGCGCGCCGAGTCGGTCTCGGACTCGGCGTAACGGCGTCGGACGAACGGCAGGATGCCCTCGTATTTCTGCGAGAAGGACCGGGTCCGCCCGAACCGGTTGCGGAAACTCACCACCACGGCCCCGGGAACCCCGTTGAGCAGCACCTTCCGGTGCTTGGCCGCCAAGTTCTGCCAAGGGGTGCGCATGTCGAAACCGGATTCGAGGGACAGGGCCTCCAGGACGTGTTCGAAGTGCCCCTTCAGATGCGGGGTGTTCCAGGGGGCGATTGCCCCGTCGGCCAGGCTCAGGGTCTCGTCGGGGATGATGAGTTCCGGGTCGGGTTCCAGCATCGTCCCTAGCCCGGAACACTCGGGGCAGGCCCCCCACGGCCCGTTGAAGGAGAACTGCCTGGGTTCCAGTTCGTCGATGGCGACGTCGTGCTCGTTGGGGCAGCCGAGTTTCTCCGAGAAGCGTTTCTCGCGTTCGGGATCATCCGCGGGGAGATCCACGAACTCCACCCCGACCACCCCGTGGGCCAGCTGGAGGGCGGCCTCCACGGATTCGGTGATCCGCTGCTTGGCGGAGGCCTTCACAACCACCCGGTCCACCACCACGTCCACGTCGTGTTTGCGTTTCTTGTCGAGCACCGGGGGTTCGGTGAGCGGGTGGAGCCTCCCGTCGACCCGCACCCGGGCGTAGCCGTCGGCGACGAGCTGCCGGAAGGTTTCCTGGAACTCGCCCTTGCGTCCGCGCACGATGGGCGCGAGCACTTGGAATCGCGTGCCCTCGGCCAGGCCCATCAGCCGGTCGACGATCTGCTGTGGGCTCTGCCTGCCGATGACGGCGCCACACACCGGGCAGTGCGGGATGCCGATGCGGGCGAACAGGAGACGCAGGTAGTCGTAGACCTCCGTGATGGTGCCGACCGTGGATCGCGGGTTCCGGGAGGTGGACTTCTGGTCGATGGAGACCGCGGGCGAAAGCCCTTCGATGAAGTCACAGTCCGGCTTGTCCATCTGCCCCAGGAACTGGCGGGCGTAGGCGGACAGGGACTCGACGTAGCGTCGCTGCCCCTCGGCGAAGATGGTGTCGAAGGCCAGCGAGGACTTGCCCGACCCGCTCAGTCCCGTGAAAACGATCAGGGAATCCCTGGGCAGGTCCAGGGAGACGTTCTTCAGGTTGTGGACGCGGGCACCTCGCACGAGGATTCCGCGTTGAGCGGGTCGAACATTCACGATCACACATGCTATGCCGCAGCGCCTACAAATCCGCGCTTCGCGAACGAGGGTGGCGAAGACCTCGAGAACCGGCCGGGGTCCGCGCACGAACCCCGGTGAGCGGAGCGGCCGCAGCGGAGACCCCCGTCCGTGAAATTCCTTGCTTTTGGTAGGTTTGTCAGCATGCCGAGCGTCCCTGGGGAGCACTTCGACTCAAGCCTGCATGCTGTGCGGGAGCAGACCCACACACTCCTGGGACGTACCATCGCCTACTCCCCGGAGGACTGGGCCGCTCCAACCCGCCTGCCGGGCTGGACCCGTGGCCACATAGCCGCCCACCTGATCAAAGGCGCCCGCGGCCTGGCGCAGGTGTGCCGGGAACTTCTCGAGGGGGTTTCCCCCGGCGGTTACGACTCGTCACTGGGACGCGACTGCGAACTGCTGGCCATCTCCGACGGCCTCCACCTCCAGATCGAACTCGACACGAGCGCTGGCGAGCTGGATCAGCTCCTCACCCAGCTGCCCGGGAGAGACGGTGAGGTTTCGCTGCGACCCGGTCTGCGAATCTCCATCAATGATCTGCCCCTGGTGCGGCTCCGCGAGTTGATGCTGCACGGCTTCGACCTGGAACCGGAGGCCTCCCGACTCGACGTGGACGACGATGCCGCGGCCCCGGTGCTGGCTTTCGAAGCCGCCCATCTCGCAGATGAGAACGATCCCCTCGAACTGGTCACCCTGGAAGGACGGGTGGTGCGCACCGGGGTTCGGCCACCGCATCGGCGCGCGGCAGGTCCGGCATCCGCACTGCTCCTGTGGCTCGCCCGGGGAATCGAATCCGAAGGTCTTGAGTACGACAAGATTTGACAACTTCCCTGCAAACCGTTTTTGATACCTCGTCAGTGAGGCCCGCGGCCCGCTTGGGGAGAAGCGGCCGCTAATATCAAAGCTCCCCCTAGCGAAGGACAGTGATGACGCAACCGCCGAATCAACCGTACAACCCCAACCAACCCTACAACCAGGGTCAGGGCTACGACCCGAGCCAGGGCCAAGGCTACAACCCCACCCAAGGCCAGAGCTACAACCCGAGCCAAGGTCAGGGCTACAACCCCACCCAAGGCCAGAGCTACAACCCCACCCAAGGCCAGAGCTACAACCCCACCCAAGGCCAGGGCTACAACCCCACCCAAGGCCAGGGCTACAACCCCAATCAGCCCTACGACCCCGCCCAGGCACAGCAGCAGGCGGCTCAGCAGCAGTACGAAGCCCAGCAGCAGTACGAAGCTCAGCAGGGAACACCGAAGAAGCGCTTCGGGGCACGTAAGATCATCAGCTTCGTCATCACCATCGCGGTCCTCGGTTTTGGCGCTTGGTCGTTGTGGCAAAACTTCGCCCAAAACCAGGCTCTCACGACAGGCAAGTGCCTCACCATCAAAGTCACCTCTGACAAAGACAACTCCGTGGAGCCGAAAGAGGTGGACTGCTCCGACAAGTCTCAGTATTCGTGGGAAGTGGCCCAAGTCACCACGGCACAGAGCCTGTGCCCTGCGGACACCGAGTACGCGATCGAGCTCACACGCTCATCCCGGCGGAGCGGTAAGACCACGACCGAGAAGGTGGCCTGTCTGATTCCCAATCTGCATCAGGACGTCTGCTACGCCAAGCAGCAGGGCAACGACGAAGAACCTCTCAAGGTGGCGGACTGCTCCACGGCGGACATCAAGGTCACCAAACGCGCCGAGAACACTTCTGAATCCTGCGGCGAGAACGAGAAGCCCCACACCATCAACACCCCGGCACGGACCTACTGCCTTGCCCCAGCCAAATGATCGCTGAACGATTCGGTTTCTCCATGACAAATCCACGGTCCCTCCCGACCACGATCGCCTGATCCAAAGACGTGCCCCAGGAGCGGATGCCGGGCCAGCCACTGGCTGGTCCGGCATCCGCTTTTCTGCGGCATTTCCGGAACAGCACCCATCATTCACGCCCCGAGTTCTGGACACGACCCGGTGATCCATGGCGCATAATCGGTTCCCATGAGACCGATTGACGAGCTTCGCCGCCAGGTGGCGCCCTTCCGGGTGCGGGCCGACTTCTCCCCTTCGGGGGATCAGCCGGCCGCGATCTCGGAGTTGGAGCGCCGCATCCGTTCCGGTGAGAAGGATGTGGTGCTCCTGGGCGCCACAGGGACGGGCAAGACCGCCACGGTGGCCTGGCTGGCGGAGCGGCTGCAACGCCCCGTCCTGGTGATGCAGCCCAACAAGACCCTCGCGGCGCAGTTCGCGAACGAGCTGCGCCAGTTCTTCCCGGACAACGCCGTCGAGTACTTCGTCTCCTACTACGACTACTACCAGCCCGAGGCCTATGTCCCGCAGACGGACACCTACATCGAGAAGGACTCCTCCCTGAACGAAGAGGTGGAGCGCCTCCGGCACTCCGCGACGAGTTCGCTGCTGACTCGCCGCGACTGCATAGTGGTGGCCACGGTGTCCGCGATCTACGGTCTGGGAACCCCGCAGGAATACCTCGACCAGCGCCTGACCCTGCGGGTCGGTGAGGAGTACGAGCGCTCCACTTTGCTGCGGCATCTCGTCGATATCCAGTACAACCGCAACGATCTCTCCTCGGAGCGGGGTAATTTCCGGGTGCGCGGGGACGTGCTGGAGATCTTCCCCATGTATGAGGAGAACGCGGTTCGCATCGAGTTCTTCGGCGACGAGATCGAACGCATCTCCACCCTGGTCCCGCTGACCGGCGAGGTGCTGCGCGAGGAGGACGAGATCTACGTCTTCCCCGCCACCCACTACTCCGCCGGACCGGAACGGATGGAACGCGCCATCACCGGGATCGAGGCGGAGCTGGCGATCCGGCTGCAGGACCTGGAGGCCCAGAACAAGCTTCTGGAGGCGCAGCGGCTTCGGATGCGCACCAGCTACGACATCGAGATGATGCGCCAGATCGGCACCTGCTCCGGGATCGAGAACTACTCCCGACACATCGACGGCCGTGCCGCGGGATCCGCACCCGCCTGCCTGCTGGACTACTTTCCGGAGGACTTTCTCCTGGTGGTCGACGAGTCCCACGTCACGATCCCGCAGGTCGGGGGCATGTACGAGGGCGACGCATCCCGGAAACGCACCCTCGTGGAGCACGGTTTCCGCCTGCCGAGCGCCCTGGACAATCGGCCCCTGAAGTTCGACGAGTTCTGCCAGCGCATCGGGCAGACCGTCTACCTCTCCGCCACCCCCGGCCCCTACGAGCTGGAACGCAGCGACGGTTTCGTCGAGCAGATCATCCGGCCCACCGGTCTGGTGGATCCGGAGATCGTCCTCAAACCGACCAAGGGCCAGATCGACGACCTCATCGGGGAGATCCGGACCCGGGCCGAACGCAACGAACGGGTGCTGGTGACCACCCTGACCAAGAAGATGGCGGAGGACCTGACCGACTACCTGATGGCCGCCGGCATCCGGACCCGCTATCTGCACTCCGACATCGACACCCTCAAGCGGGTCGAGTTGCTGCGTGAGCTGCGGCTGGGCGACTACGACGTGCTGGTGGGCATCAACCTGCTGCGGGAGGGCCTGGACCTGCCGGAGGTTTCCCTGGTGGCCATCCTCGACGCCGACAAGGAGGGTTTCCTCCGTTCGGAGCGTTCCCTGATCCAAACCATCGGCCGCGCCGCCCGCAACGTCGCCGGGCAGGTGCACATGTACGCCGACACGATCACCCCCTCGATGGCGGCCGCCATCGACGAAACCAACCGGCGGCGCGCCCGCCAGCTCGCCTACAACACCGAGCACGGCATCGATCCGCAGCCGTTGCGGAAGAGGATCGCCGACATCACGGAAATGCTGAACCGGGAGGACGCCGACACCGAGTCCCTCCTGAGCGGCCGCCGGGAACGGGGCCTGAAGGCCGGAGAGCTGCCTGAACGGGAGCTGGCGAAACTGATCGACGACCTCACCGCCCAGATGCACCAGGCGGCCGCCGATCTTCAGTTCGAGCTGGCCGCCCGCCACCGCGACGAGATCGCCGACCTGAAGAAGGAGCTCCGGCAGATGATCGAGGCCAACAAATAACCCCGCCCCTTGACGCAGGCGCTCGCCCAACGGGTCTTCACGCCGCCCGCAACGTACCTTCCCGGGATCGACCGGAAGTTCTGCGTCTCACGTTGAGAGGTTCTGCCACAGCTCATCGACCTGCCGCATGGTTTCCCGGACCGGACCGGAACTGTCGATGACGTGCGTGGCCGCACCCAGCCGTTCCTCGCGGCTGGCCTGGGCGGCCACTCGCTGCTCGGCCTCGGTTTGTGTCAGACCGTCGCGGCGCGTCAACCTGCGCAGCTGCTCCTCGACCGTGGTGTCCACCACCACGACCGCGTCGAACCTGTCCTGCTGCCCGGTCTCCACCAGCAATGGGATGACGTGCACCACGACCGCCCCCACAGGGGCCGCGGCCTCCAACTCGGCGGCCCGTTCCCGCACGAGGGGATGGATGATGGCGTTCAGGTCGGCGCGCGCCTGCGGGTCGGCGAAGATCACGCGGGCCAGCACGCTGCGATCCAGGCTTCCGTCGGCAGCGAGCACCGAGTTCCCGAAACGAGCAACAACCGCCTTCAACCCCTCGGTTCCCAAGGCCACCACGTCCCGGGCCAGAACGTCGGCGTCGATCGTGAAGGCGCCCAGTTGTTCCAGTTTCCGGGCCACCGTCGACTTGCCCGAAGCAATCCCACCCGTCAGTCCGATCCGCACAGGGACACAGACTATTACGGAACCTCGAGAAAGGTCAGTTCGGAGGCGTCCCCCGAGATCAACGGCCTGAGCTTGTCGTTGAACACCGCGTTCTCGGAATCGGCCAGGTGGGCCTTGAAGGCGTCCTCGTCCCGATAGCACTCGATGACCACGAACTGGTTCGGGTTGTCGCGTTCCGTGCGCACCTCGAAACGCACCGTTCCGGGTGAGGCGTTCACGTGCTCCGAGTAGGCCCCGATCAGGCCGGCAACCAATTCTCGCGCCCCGTCACGACACTCGGACCGGGCGATCAGACTCACCGCCACGCCAATTCCCTCCACGTTGAAGTTCCAGGTCGGTGTTTCGTCAAGGCTAGCCCCACGGCGTGACCGCTTCTCTGTATGCTGGCCCTGTAGCGGGAGAACCGACCCAGTCGGTGCCGAAGGAGCAACCGCCCCGGAAACTCTCAGGCCCCAGGACCGCGACGACTTCCACACTCTGGAGAGAGGCCCCGCCGGGGTCCGCCGAAGGATGAAACGATCTCAGGCAACAGCGACAGAGGGGGCTCCGGGTGGGCCACACCACCCAGCAACGTCGCGCGTCGGCAGGAAAGGGTCGTCATGTCACTATCAACCACCGCGTTGCACGGGCTGCACGAGGAATTGGGTGGTCGTCTGGTGGATTTCGCCGGGTGGGAGCTGCCCGTGCAGTTCGCCGGAATCATCGCGGAACACCAACACACACGGAAATCCGCCTCGCTGTTCGACGTCAGCCACATGGGTCAAGTTCTGATCTACCCAGAGTCCGGGAACCTGGCTGATGCCGCCGCTGCCCTCGAGACGCTGATCCCGGCCAGCGTCGCCGGGCTGAAGGAGGGACGCCAGCGTTACGGGTTGTTCACCGACGAGAACGGCGGGGTACTGGACGACCTCATGTTCGCCAACCACGGCGACCGCTACTTCCTGGTGGTCAACGCAGCCCGTTCCGATCACGACCTCGGGTTGCTGCGCACCCTCGAAAGGGTCACGGTAGAGCACATCACGGATCGTTCGCTGCTGGCCCTGCAGGGTCCCCGGGCCGAGGAGGCCCTGGCCGGGTTGATCCCGGATGCAGCCGGGTTGAGGTTCATGGACTCCCGGATCCTCGACTGGGACGGCGTGACGGTCTGGGTCTCGCGTTCCGGATACACCGGCGAGGACGGCTTCGAGATCTCCGTGCCCAGCGCCGAGGCCGAGCGCCTGGCCCGCGCCCTCCTGGGGATCGGCTGGGTGCTCCCGGCGGGACTCGGTGCCCGCGACTCGCTGCGTCTCGAGGCGGGAATGCCCCTTTACGGACACGAGCTCAGCCCTCAGATCACACCGGTCGAGGCCGACCTGGGCTGGGCGATCCCCAAGGTGCGGCGCCTGGGTGGTTCCCGCGAGGGCGGATTCCCCGGGGCCGGGGTGATCCTGAAACAGCTAGCTGAGGGCACCTCCCGCAAACGGGTCGGTCTGCGCGCCGAAGGGCGTGCCCCTGTGCGTGAAGGCGCGAAGCTGTTCCTGTCCGAAACAGCCACCGAACCAGTCGCCGAGGTCACCTCCGGCGGTTTCGGTCCCACCGTGGGCGGCCCCATCGCCATGGCGATGCTGCCCACGGACATCCAGCCCGGAGCCACCGTCCACGCCGAGGTGCGCGGCAGGCGCCTCCCGTTGACGGTCACCGCACTACCGTTCATCACACCGTCCTACAAACGCTGAGGAGAGAGCAACATGATCAAGTACACCAAGGACCACGATTGGCTCGACAGCGGTGACGATGGGGTCGCCGTCGGCCTCACGGAGCACGCCACCAGCGAGCTGGGTGACGTCGTCTACGTCGAACTTCCCGAGGTCGGGACCGAGGTCACCAAGGGAGAGGAGATCGTCGTGATCGAATCCACCAAGGCCACCTCCGGGATCGTCGCCCCCTTTGACGGGGTGATCACCGAGGTCAACCAGACCGTGGTGGACTCCCCCGAGACCGTCAACGAGAACCCCGCTGGTTCCTGGTTCTTCAAGATCCGGCCAGAAGATCCCTCCGCGCTCGAGGAGTACCTCGACGAGGACGAGTACAAGGCCCTGATCGGCTGATGAGCACCTGGAACCCCACCAGCTACGACCCGGACGACTTCGCCAATCGCCGCCACATCGGCCCGAGCCCGGCCGAAATGGAGACCATGCTCTCGGCGATCGGGGTCGGCAGCCTCGACGAGTTGATCGACCAGACCGTGCCCGCCGGCCTCCGCCAGGCCGAACCGCTTGCCTGGGAGCCGCTGACGGAGGGCGCCGTGCTGGGTGAGCTGCGCAGGATCGCCTCCAGGAACCGGATCCGGACATCGATGATCGGCCAGGGCTACTACGGCACGATCACTCCCCCGGCGATCCAGCGCAACATCCTCGAGAACCCCGCCTGGTACACCTCCTACACCCCGTACCAGCCGGAGATCTCGCAGGGAAGACTGGAGGCGCTGCTGAACTTCCAGACCATGATCAGCGACCTGACCGGACTGGAGATCGCCAACGCCTCCCTGCTCGACGAGGCCACCGCCGCCGCGGAGGCGATGAACATGGCGTTCGCGGCGGGCAAGCGCAGGAAGTCGCGATTCTTCGCCGCGGCTGACCTGCACCCGCAGATCCTCAGCGTCCTGGCCACCCGGGCCCGTCCGCTGGGCATCGAACTGGTGATCGGCGAGGTCGAGGACCTGAACGTCGACGGCCTGTTCGGAGCCATCTTCGCCTATCCCGGCACCCACGGACACCTGCGGGACCACACCGCGCGGTGCGAGGTCCTGCACGAGGCGGGTGCCCTGGCGATCGTGGCCGCCGACCTGCTGGCCCTGACCCTGCTGAAGGAACCAGGGGCGATGGGATTCGACATCGCGATCGGTTCGGCCCAGCGTTTCGGGGTCCCGATGGGTTTCGGTGGCCCGCACGCCGCGTTCATGGCCTGCCGGGACAAGCTGAAACGCACCATGCCCGGACGCCTGGTCGGGGTGTCCAAGGACAGCGCGGGCAATCGCGCCTACCGCCTGGCCCTCCAGACCCGGGAACAGCACATCAGGCGCGAGAAGGCCACGTCGAACGTCTGCACGGCCCAGGCGCTACTGGCGGTGATGGCGTCCTTCTACGCCGTCTTCCACGGCCCGGCCGGCCTCAAGGCCATCGGCCAGCGGGTCCATCTGATGGCGGTCACCCTCGCGGAGCACCTGCGCGCGGGGGGCGCCGTCGTCGAACCGGACGAGTTCTTCGACACGATCACCGTCCGGGTGGGGGTCGGCCAGGCGGGCATCATCGCCGCAGCCGAGCAGCGGGGCATCAACCTGCGCCGCGTCGGCCGCGACAGGGTGGGCATCTCGGTGGACGAAACCACCACCCTGGAGACCCTCGCGTCGGTGCTGGACGCCTTCGGTATCGAACCGGCCACTAAGCTCAGCCGGCGCCCAGCGATCCCGGATGCCCTGCTGCGCACCTCCGAGTACCTGACCCACCCGGTCTTCCACATGAACCGGGCCGAATCGGAAATGATGCGCTACATGCGCCGCCTCGCCGACCGGGACCTGGCACTGGACCGGGCGATGATCCCGCTGGGTTCCTGCACCATGAAACTGAACGCCGCGGCCGAGATGATGCCGATCACCTGGCCGGAGTTCGCAGGCCTGCACCCGTTCGCGCCCGCCTCACAGTCGGAGGGATACCGGGAACTGGCGGCGGACCTGGGGAAGCTGCTGTGCGAGATCACAGGCTACGACGCGTTCTCGATGCAACCCAACAGCGGCGCCCAGGGCGAGTACGCGGGGCTGCGGACGATCGCCGCCTATCACCGCGCCAACGGTGACGAGCGAGACGTCTGCCTGATCCCGACCTCGGCCCACGGCACGAACCCCGCTTCGGCGACCATGGCCGGCATGAGGGTTGTGGCGGTGAAGTCCGCCGAGAACGGCGACATCGACCTCGACGACTTCGCCGCCAGGGCGGAGGAGGCCGGCGACCGGTTGGCGGCCGCGATGATCACCTACCCGTCCACGCACGGCGTTTTCGAGGACACCGTCAGAAGGGTCTGCGAGATCACACACGCCCACGGCGGGCAGGTTTACATCGATGGCGCGAACATGAACGCCCTGGTCGGTCTCGTTCGCCCGGGGGACCTGGGTGGCGATGTCAGCCACGTGAACCTGCACAAAACCTTCGCCATCCCGCACGGCGGTGGCGGCCCCGGCATGGGACCCATCGGCGTGAAGGAACACCTGAAACCGCACCTGCCGGGTGACCCGGCAACGGAAGAGGAGGGCGCGGTCTCGGCCGCCGCTCTCGGGTCGGCCTCGATCCTGCCGATCTCGTGGGCCTACATCCGGCTCATGGGCGGCAGCGGGCTGACCCAGGCCACTCGGGTGGCGATCCTGAGCGCCAACTACCTCGCCTGCAGGCTCTCGGAGGCGTATCCGATCCTGTACCGCGGCGGGAACGGCCGGGTGGCTCACGAGTGCATCGTGGACACGCGCATCTTCGCGCGTCACGGCGTCACCGTCGATGATTTCGCCAAACGGCTGATCGATCACGGTTTCCACGCCCCCACCATGTCCTTCCCGGTGGCGGGCACGTTGATGGTGGAACCCACGGAGTCGGAGACCCTGGCCGAACTGGACCGGTTCGTCACCGCGATGCTGGACATCGCCCGCGAGGCCGACGACGTGGCCTCGGGGAGGATCGCCGCCGAGGAGTCGCCGCTGCGCCGCGCCCCCCACACCGTGGAGGATCTCGTCGCCGACTGGGACCGTCCCTACTCGCGCGAGCAGGGCTGTTTCCCGGCCGGTGCGTTCCGGGTGGACAAGTACTGGCCGCCCGTCGGAAGGGTGGACAACGCCTACGGCGACCGGCACCTGGTGTGCAGCTGCCCTGCTTGGGAGGGCACCACGGCCTGAGGAAGTTCCGGGCCCCGTCCGGAAGCGGGGCCCGGAAACGCACCAGCCACCACAGCCCATGGCTGGGTGAAAAGGTTCCGGGCCCGTTCCCTGCGCAGGGAACGGGCCCGGAACTGGTTCTCCGGCTGGATCAGTTGCTGCCGGTCAGCTTCTCGCGAAGGGCCTGGAGGGCCTCATCGGAGGCAAGGGAGCCCTCGACGGGTTCGGTGGAGGTGGAGGCGTAGCCGGTGCCGGCCGTGGTGGCTGCCTGGCGTTCGGCCTCGGCGGCCTCGGCCACCTGACGCTTGTGGGCCTCCCAGCGGGCCTGGGCCTCGGCGTACTGCTGCTCCCAAGCGGCCTGCTGCTCCTCGTAGCCGGGCTTCCACTCGTTGGTCTCCGGGTCGAAGCCCTCGGGGTAGATGTAGTTGCCCTGCTCGTCGTAGCTGTCGGCCATACCGTAGAGGGAGGCGTCGAACTCGTCGGCGGCCACGTCGACACCTTCGTTGGCCTGCTTCAGCGACAGGGAGACGCGGCGGCGCTCCAGGTCGATGTCGATGACCTTGACCATCACCTCGTCGCCAACGGAGACGACCTGCTCCGGGATCTCGACGTGACGTTCAGCCAGTTCGGAGACGTGCACCAGGCCTTCGATGCCGTCGCCGACACGGACGAACGCACCGAACGGAACCAGCTTGGTGACCTTGCCGGGCACGATCTGACCGATCTGGTGCAGGCGCGCGAAGGTCTGCCACGGATCTTCCTGGGTTGCCTTCAGCGACAGGGACACGCGCTCGCGGTCCATGTCCACCTCGAGCACCTCGACGGTGACCGGGGTTCCGACCTCCACGACCTCGTTCGGGTGATCGATGTGCTTCCAGCTCAGTTCGGAGACGTGAACCAGGCCGTCGACCCCACCAAGATCCACGAACGCGCCGAAGTTGACGATGGAGGAGACCACGCCCTTGCGGATCTGGCCCTTCTGCAGCTGGTTGAGGAAGGTCTGGCGAACCTCGGACTGGGTCTGCTCCAGCCAGGCGCGACGCGACAGCACCACGTTGTTGCGGTTCTTGTCCAGTTCGATGATCTTGGCCTCGAGTTCCATGCCGACGTAGGGCTGGAGGTCGCGGACGCGGCGCATCTCGACCAGCGATGCGGGCAGGAACCCGCGCAGGCCGATGTCGACGATCAAACCGCCCTTGACCACCTCGATGACGGAACCGGAGACGACGCCATCTTCTTCCTTGATCTTCTCGATCGTGCCCCAGGCGCGCTCGTACTGGGCGCGTTTCTTGGACAGGATCAGGCGGCCCTCCTTGTCCTCCTTCTGCTGAACCAGGGCTTCGATCTCGTCGCCGACCCGGACCACGTCGAAGGGATCGACGTCGTGCTTGATGGAGAGTTCCTTGGATGGGATGACACCTTCGGTCTTGTAACCGATGTCGAGGAGGACTTCATCCCGGTCGACCTTGACGACAGTCCCGGAGACGATGTCGCCGTCGTTGAAGTACTTGATGGTGGCGTCGACGGCCGCCATGAAGGCTTCCGGGGAACCGAAATCGTCGACCGCTACGGTCGAGGCCTCAGTGGTGGAGGAGGACATGTAGTAGGGCTTTCACAATAAGGTTTCACCCTGCGCCCTGTCCCTCATCCCGGGTCGGGATGGGACTCGGGAGGACGGACACGCCGGCCCCACTCGGTCCGAGGGCAGGCAGGCCACAGTGCACATTAACCCTATCGTCGCCCCGGGGGGCGGTCAAGGTCGATCCGGACCAAATAATACGGGGAAAATAAAATACGGTAGGCCTGTTGGCCGTGGATGGAGCAGGGATTAACCTGTTCCCCGTGAATCTCGTCGAAGCTCTCAAGAACCGGAAGGTGCAGATCGGCATAGCCGCAGTCGCCGTCCTACTGGCCGTAGCCCTGACCCTCGTGTGGGTCCTCCAGCCCAAGAACGACAACCCCCAGGCCGGCGCCACCGCGTCGTCCAGCGGGACCGCCGACGGTGCGGCGGTCACTTCCCCCGAAGCATCCTCTCCCCCAGCCAGCCCAGGGGCCTGCGTAACGCCCGACGCTGCTGGTTTCGTCCCGGTCCGCTACTCGATTGAGAGCATAGGTGTCGAGGACAAGGTGATCTCCGGAGGCCGCGAGGAGGACGGTGCCGTTGCGGCACCGCCGAAGGGTGAGCCCCGGACCGCGCTGTGGTGGAACGAAGGTCCGAAGGCAGCCTCCAACGCCGGCCAGGTGGTGCTGACCATCCACACCTACCAGACCGGTGACGCCGTGGGGAACATGCTCTACAGCGACAACGGTGGCCTGCTCAAGGAGGGCGCTGTGCTGAAGCTCTACGCAGAAGACGGTCGCGTCGCCTGCTACAAGTACACCGAGTCCCAGAAGATCGCCGTCTCCGAGTACAAACCGGAGTCTGACGTTCTCGAACGCCACGAGGGAGACCCCGCACTCGCCATCGTCATCTGCTGGGATCACAACAAGAGCACCAACGATTGGGATTCCCGGGCCTTCATCAAGTTCAAGCCGGTGACCGACGCGGCCTGATCCCAGAAGGGTCGGCGGCTCAATGAGCCGCTGTGAACCACGAGTCGCCGACCCCGACCGAAACCTCCAGGGGCACCGCCAGATCCATGGCGGTGCCCATTTCTTTGCGCACCAACTCCTCCACCGTTTCCCTCTCCCCCGGGAAGATCTCCAGGACGAGTTCGTCATGCACCTGGAGCAGCATGCGGCTGCGCAACCCCGCCGCGATCAACCCGCGTTCAACCTCGAGCATCGCCAGCTTGATGATGTCGGCCGCGGATCCTTGGATCGGGGAGTTGAGCGCTGCTCTCTCCGCCATTTCGCGCCGCTGCCGATTACTGGAGTTCAGGTCCGGCAGATAGCGTCGCCTTCCCAGCAGGGTCGAGGTGTAGCCCATCCTCCGGGCCTCGGCCACCACCTCCGCCAGATACTGCTGGACCCCACCGACCCGCGAGTTGTAGACCTCCATCAGCTCCTTCGCCTCGGCCACGGAGATCCCGAGCCTGGTGCTCAGCCCGTAGGCACCGAGCCCGTAGGCGAGCCCGTAGTTCATGGCCTTGACCCGGGCCCGCATCCGTCCCGTGACCTCTTCCGGGGCGACCCCGAAGACGATGGCCGCCATCTCCGCGTGGAAGTCCCTGCCGGACCTGAATGCGGCGATCAGCCCCTCGTCGCCTGAGACGTGCGCCATGAGGCGCATCTCGATCTGCGAGTAGTCGGCGCTCATCAGCGCTTCGAACCCGTCGCCGGCCACGAAGGCGCTGCGGATCCGCCGCCCCAGCTCGGTGCGGATGGGAATGTTCTGCAGGTTCGGGTCGGTGGAGGACAGCCTTCCCGTCGCAGCGATGGTCTGCACGTAGGTGGTGTGGATGCGGCCGTCGGGCTGGATGGCGGCCAGCAATCCGTCGACGGTCTGCCTCAGCCTGATGCGGTCCCGGTGCGCCAGGAGATGCTCCAGGAACGGGTGCCCGGTGCGTTCGAAGAGCCCTTCGAGGGCCTCCGCGTCGGTGGTGTACCCGGATTTCGTGCGTCGGGTCTTCGGCATGTCGAGTTCCTCGAACAGCACCGCCTGCAGCTGCTTCGGGGAACCGAGGTTCACCTCGTGCCCCAGCACGTCCCACGCCGCCTGCTGGGCGGCCACGACGGCGGAGTCGAACTCGGCCCGCAACCCGTCCAGGACATCCCGATCCACGGCGATGCCGACGCGCTCGCAGTTCGCCAGGGTCCGTTGCAGCGGAAGTTCCACATCCCTCAGGAGCTCCGCCGCGGGCTGGGATTCGAGTTCGGGCCGCAACACCCGGGCCAGTTCCGCGATCGCCCGGGCATTCAGCATGGCCGCTCCTGCCGTGGCTCCCTCGTCGACCTCGAACAGGGATTCCTGGGCCTCGGCGGCAACCTCCACCACCAGCTCGCAGTGCAGGTACCGCTGCACCAGGGAGGCCAGTTCCTGCCCCCTGACGTCGGGTCGCAGCAGATAGGCCGCCAGGGCCACGTCCAGGACCACCCCACCCAGCTCCCAGCCCCTGGCCCAGATCGCCAGCAACGGGCCTTTTGCGTCGTGGACCACCTTGGGGCGTTCCGCATCCGCCAGCCAGTTCGCCATCGCTTCGTCGTCGGCGGGGGTCAGTTTTCCGGGATCGATGAACGCCTCCGGCCCCTCGGCGGCCGCCAGGCCGAGGCCCCGCAGATCACCCGTCCCGGCCCCCCAGACACCGACGAACGAAAGAGCCACCTCTCCCTCGGCGTTCTCCTCCAGCCAGGTCGCCACCTCACCGGGTTCCAGGGCCCTTCCAGTGACGGTGAACGCCTCCCGGGTCTCGTTCTGTTCGTCCCCGTTGTTCCCGTACAGCTGGGAAAGCCGTTCCTTCAGGGAACGGAACTCAAGGGCGGCGAACAACTGGGTGATGGCCTCCCGATCCCAGTCGCGGCGTTCGGTCTGCTCGAAACCCAGGGGCAGTTCCAGGTCCCGCAGCAGCCGGTTCAGGCGCCGGTTGCGCCGCACTTCGTCGAGATGGTCCCGCAGCGACTGGCCCGCCTTGCCCGGAACCTGCTCGGCGCGTTCGATGATGTTCGCCAGGCCGTCGTAGGTGTTGATCCACTTGGCCGCGGTCTTGGGCCCGACGCCGGGAACCCCGGGCAGGTTGTCGCTGGTCTCCCCCACAAGCGCCGCCAGCTCCGGGTAGCGCTGCGGCGGCACGAGGTATTTCTCCTCCACCACGGCGGGTGTCATCCGCACCATGTCGCTCACCCCCTTGCGCGGGTACAGCACCGTGGTGTGGTCGGTCACCAGCTGCAGGGCGTCGCGGTCGCCCGTTGAGATCAGCACCTCGTAGCCCGCGGCCTCCGCCCGGGTGGCCATGGTTGCGATGATGTCGTCGGCCTCGTAGCCGGGCAGTTCGACGTGCGATATCCGCAGCCCGTCAAGAACCTCCTTGATCAGCTCCACCTGCCCCCTGAACTCCTGCGGCGATGCGCTCCGGGTGGCCTTGTACTCCGGGTAGGTCTCGTTGCGGAAAGATTCCCGTCCCACGTCGAAGGCGACGGCCACGTGGCTCGGTTTCTCGGCGGTCAGCAACCCGATGAGCATGGAGACGAAACCATGCACTGCATTCGTGTGCTGTCCTGTCGAGGTCTGGAAGTTCTCGACCGGCAGCGCGTAGAAGGCCCGGTAGGCCATGGAGTGTCCGTCGATGAGGAGCAGGCGATTCACGCCACCAAATCTACTGTGCGAGACTGGCGGCCATGATCGACACCACCGCGCTACCCCCCTCTTCGCTGCACGAGAAACTGGGCATCGAGATCACCCGGGCCAGCGCGGCGGAGGTGGTCGGCTCCATGCCAGTGACGGGAAACACCCAACCCGCCGGGCTGCTGCACGGGGGAGCGACCGCGGTGCTGGTGGAGGGTTTGGCCTCCTTGGCCGCCTGGTTGCACGCCCAGCCGGAACGGGTCGCGGTGGGCGTCGACCTCAACCTCACCCACCTGCGCCCCGTCGTCTCGGGCAGGGTCACAGGCAGGGCGGTTCCCGTTCATCTGGGAAACGGAACCACCGTTCACACGGTTGAGGTGCACGATGAAGAGGGACGACTCACCGCCGTCGGCCGCCTGACATCCCGGCTCGTGGCCCCCCGGGAATGATCACTTCTTCCGTTTGTGGGAGATGACGCCCTCGGCGACCTCGCGCATCGACTTGCGTAGGTCCATGGCGGTCTTCTGGATCCACCGGAACGCCTCGGGTTCGGTCAGCCCCAGCCCCTCCTGCAGCATTCCCTTGGCCTGGTCGATGATCTTCCGGGACTCGAACCGGTCCTCCAGGTTCGCCAGTTCCTCCTCGATGGCCCGCAACTCGGCGAAACGCCCAATGGCCACCTCGATGGCGGGCACCACCTCGCTGGCCCCGAAGGGTTTGACGAGATACCCCATCACACCGGCGTCACGCGCCCGCTCAACCAGTTCGCTCTGACTGAAAGCGGTGAGCATGAGGATGGGGGCGATGCGTTCCTCACCGATGATCTCGGCCGCGGTGATGCCGTCCATGCCGGGCATCTTCACGTCCATGATGATCAGGTCGGGTTCCAGCTCCCGAGCAAGCTTGACGGCCTCTTCGCCATCCGCTGCCTGCCCCACAACTTCAAAACCTTCTTCGGTCAGCAACTCAACCAAGTCGAGGCGGATGAGCGCCTCGTCCTCGGCAATGAGCACCTTCTTCGGCCGCTTCTGGCCCATGCTTCTAGCTCCATTCCCCTTCGAGTGGACCGACAGGTCTCCAGACATGGATTCAGCAGGCATTCTAGCGCGCCACTAGGGGTTTGGGCGAAGAAACGGGTAGTTGTGGCACAATGGCCTTCGTTGCCCGGGTGGCGGAATGGTAGACGCGACTGACTCAAAATCAGTTGGCCCAAAAGGCCGTAGGGGTTCGAGTCCCCTGCCGGGTACGAGAAAAGGAGGGTGGGAGCCGATTCATCGGCTCCCACCCTCCTTGGTTCGGGTTCAGGCGTCGGTCTCGCCCTTGGCCTTGACCTTGTGGACACGCAGGTTGTTCGTCTTCCCCGGAACCCCCATGGGCGAGCCGGACAGGATGACGATGCGCTCACCGACCTCGATCATGCCCCGTTCCCGGAGGAACGCGTCGACGGTTTCCACCATCTGCTCCTGGACCGTGAAGTCCGGGGTGATGTGGGCCTCGACTCCCCAGGTGAGGGTCATGGCCTGCCGGGTTGTCACCTCCGGGGTGAACACCAGCAGCGGGATGGAGGGGCGCAGACGGGACAGCCGCCGGGCGGTGTCGCCGGACTTGGTGAAGGCGACCAGGTAGCGGGCACCGACCCGCCTGGTGACCTCCACCGCCGCGTGCGCGAGAACACCTCCGGTGGTGTGGGGATCCCAGTCGATGGCGTGGATCTCGGCGTGGCCGTCGTGTTCCGTGGCCTCAACGATCCGGGCCATGGTCTGGACGGTCTCCACCGGGTAGTCGCCGACGGAGGTCTCGCCGGAGAGCATCACGCCGTCCGCGCCGTCGAGGATCGCGTTCGCCACGTCGGAGGCCTCGGCGCGGGTGGGCCGCGGGGAGGAGATCATGGACTCCAGCATCTGGGTGGCGACGATGACGGGCTTGGCCCACTTGCGTGCCGCGCGAATGATCTGTTTCTGGACCAGCGGCACGTCCTCGAGCGGAAGCTCGACCCCGAGGTCGCCGCGAGCGACCATGAAGGCGTCGAAGGCGTCGACGATCTCCTGGAGGTTCGCGATCGCCTGCGGTTTCTCCAGTTTCGCGATGACGGGGATGCGGCGGCCTTCCTCCTCCATGATCTCGTGGACCCGTTTGATGTCGTCGCCGCTGCGGACGAAGGACAACGCGATCATGTCGATGTCCTTCGAGAGCGCCCAGCGCAGGTCCCGCTCGTCCTTCTCGCTCATGGCGGGAACGGACACGGCAACCCCGGGCAGGTTGATTCCCTTGTTGTTGGAAACCGGACCCGCGACGACCACTTCGCAGAGCACCTCGGTGGGCGAGACCTCCAAGGCCCGCAGCCCCACCTTGCCGTCGTCGATCAGGACCTGGTCACCCGGTTTCACGTCCCCGGGGAGACCCTTGAAAGTGGTGGAGCAGCGTTCCTTGGTGCCAAGGATGTCCTCGATGGTGATGGTGAAGCGGTCCCCCCGCTCCAAGTAGTGTTTCTGGTCGTCGACGAACCTGCCGAGACGGATCTTCGGTCCCTGGAGATCTGCCAGGACACCCACTGTGCGACCAGCGATCCGGGCGGCTTCGCGTACGGCATTGAGACGGCCTTCGTGCTCGTCGTAATCCCCGTGGCTCATGTTGAGACGAGCGACATTCATTCCGGCGTTTATGAGTTGAACGAGACGGTCGGTCGTGTTTACGGCCGGACCCAGAGTACAAACGATCTTTGCTCTACGCACGCCGCAACCCTACCTCACGACCTCAATCCGACCTCACCTCGCGCAGGGCGTGTTCAAGGTCCCGCGGCAGCTCCGATTTGAACTCGACACGGTTTCCCTCCACCGGGTGTTCGAAGGCCAGGCGGGTGGCGTGCAGCCACTGCCTGTCGAGCCCGAGCCGCTTGGCCAGGGCGGGGTCCGAGCCATAGAGCGGATCCCCGCAGCAGGGGTGCCCGATCGCGGCGAAGTGCACCCGGATCTGGTGGGTGCGCCCGGTCTCCAAGCTGACCTCGACGAGGGTGGCCGCGCGGTGTGCCTCGAGGGTCTCGTAGTGCGTGACCGATTCCCGGCCACCCCCCACGATCGCCATCTTCCACTCATGCCCCGGGTGCCGGCCGATCGGGGCGTCGATGGTTCCCGAGAACGGGTCGGGATGTCCCTGCACGAGCGCCTGGTAGGTCTTGTCGACGGCCTTGTCCCGGAACGCCTGCTTCAGCACGGAGTAGGCCCGCTCGGAACGGGCCAGCACCATCAGACCGGAGGTTCCGACGTCGAGCCGCGAGACCACTCCCTGCCGCTCCGGTGCCCCCGAGGTCGCGATGGCGATACCCGCGGCGGCCAGGTGTTCGGTGACGGAGGGTCCCTCCCAGCCCAGGCTCGGATGGGCCGCGACTCCTGCCGGCTTGTCCACCACGACTATGTCCCGGTCCTCGTGGATGATCTCGAGGCCGCCGACCAGCCGGGGCCTCGACGCAACCTGGGTGGGGCGGAGTTCGGTGACCAACTCCAGCATCGCCCCCGCGGTGACTATCCGGGAGGCCCGCTTCACGGTTTCACCGTCCAGCAGCATCCCCCCGGCCGCGATCAGCTCGGCCACCCGGGAACGGCTGTGGCCCGTCACCCGGGAGGCGACTACATCGATTCGCTGGCCCGCCAGGGCGTCCGGCACCAGGAAAACGCTCACGCCCGCTCGGATCCCTTCCCATCGCTGGAGGGGTTTCTCAGGCTCAGCAGCACCACCAGGACGGCCGCGCTGGTGATGCAGATGTCGGCCACGTTGAAGATGGCGAAGTGAGGCAGCTGGATGAAGTCGACGACATGCCCCAGCAACGGACCGGGGGCCCTGAGGAGCCTGTCGTGGAGGTTTCCCGAGATCCCAGCCATAAACAGCCCGACCGCAAGTCCCTGGGGAAGGGTGCGCACCCTGCGCAGCGCGACGAAGACACAGGCCAGCAGCGCGACGATCGCGAAGATGCTGAGCGCCAGGGTCATCGATGTCCCGAGACTGAAGGCCGCCCCTGGGTTGAAGGTCAGGTTGAACCGCAGCAGGGTACCGACCACCTCGACCGGCCGTCCCGGCGTGAGGGCGCCCAGCACGGCCCCCTTGGAGGCCTGATCCGCTCCCAGCCCCAGCAGGGCGACACCAACGGCAAGCAGGGCCGGGAGCCCGCGGTTCAGCGGCGTTCCTCGCGCTGCTTGCAGGCGACGCACATCGTCGCCCGCGGGAAAACCTGAAGCCTGCCCTTCCCTATCGGGTTACCGCAGACCTCACAGAGCCCGTATTGGCCCTCGTCGAACAGGTGCAGGGCGAGTCGCGCCTGATCGGCCATCTCCCGGGCATTCTGCGCAAGGGACAGCTCCTGGTCGCGTTCAAAATTGGACGAGCCGACATCGGCGGGATCGCGTCCGGCTCCGTCGTTGCCCTGCAGGAGAAGATCGCTCAACTCGCTGTCGGTGGCGGCCACCTTCTTGTCGAGTCTTTCCAGTTCCTCGACGAGAACCTCGCGTTGTTCCCGGATCTCCTCCGGGGTCCATGGTTCCTCACCATCACGGACGGGGAGGATCACGGGCTCTGAGGGGTTGGTGGATGGCATTGTCTCGTCCTCGGGGGGTTTGAATGATGGTCCGGTGGAGAGTACACCCTCACCGGACCATCAACCAGTCTTTTGCCTTCGCTCAGGCCAGGCGGTCCTGGGCAGCGAGCGCGTCCAGGCGGGGGGTCCTGGAACGCTCGGCCAGCTCTGGGACGTCCAGGGGCTCCGGCAGGTTCTGTTCAAGGGACTCGAGGTGCCGCGACAGGTAACCGCGCATGTTCTCGCGGTAGCTGGACTCGAAACTACGCAACGCGGCGACCTTCTGCGTGAGGATGCCCTGTTCCCGTTCCAGTTCGGCGAACAGCTCGGTGCGGCGGCGGTCCACCTCACCGTTGACGCGATCCGCGCGGCTCTGGGCGTCGCGGTTGATCTGGTCCGCGTTGACCCGGGCCTCGGACTCGATGCGCTCGGCGCGTGTGCGGGCATCCGTGGTGATCTCGTAAGCCTGCTGCTTCGCCTCGTTGATCTTGCGCTGGGCCTCGTTGTTGGCCTCGTCCACAAGCCTTTCCGCCTGCTCGGTGGCCAGCGACACGAGCCGCACGACGGCGGGGGTTGCTTCTTCGCGGGTGGCGACCTGGAGGATCTCCGTGTTGCCGGCCATGTGGCTGACACGGGAACTGCGGGCCTCGTCGAGTTCACGACGGGCACGGTCGAGCTCACTGCGGAGCCTCTCGTTGTCCTGGGTGAGCTGCGCGACGCGCTTGTCGTCCAGTTGCCCGGGAGCAACCACGGGAACCTGCTGCTTGGCCTGCTGGGCCACCTGGTTGCGCAGCCGCTCGATCTCGCCCCGGAGCGAGTTGATCTCGTGGTCCTTGGCGGCCAGGGCCTCGTCGTTGCCCGCGGGCACCGAGTCCCCGGTCGTGCGGGCGGCCTCCACCTCCCTGCGAAGCAGGTCCCGCTCGTTCTCGAACTGCGCGAACGACTCCTCCACCTTGTCAATGAAAGTGTCGACATCACCGACCTCGTACCCGGTGGCACCACGGCGTGCCATCCGGAACCGGACTCGGCGAACCTCTTCCAGGGTCAGGCTCATCTTTACTCCCACACGGTTGAAGAATCTTTGTGCCCGATCCTGAGAAACCCCGGGCACAACGTTAAGGTTACTCTAATAGTTCACCAGATCCAACGACCTGAACGAGCACGACACGCCCGGTCAGAACGGGATCCGGAGCGCGAAACTCCTGAGCAGGTAGATCACCAGGAACAGCACCAGCACCCCCAGATCCAGTGAAATCGCCCCCATCCGCACCGGTTTGATGAACGAACGAAGCAGCTTCAGGGGCGGGTCGGTGACGAAATAGACGGACTCCACCACCACCAGCACCACCCCTCGCGGGGTCCAGCCCTGGTTCAGCAACGGCACCCAGGAGAGCAGGACCCTCACCAGCAGGACCAGCATGTAGACCTGGAGGATCCAGAACAGCGTCAGGGCAACCACAGGTCAGCTCTGGTTGAAGAAACCGCCGGTGGCCAGCTTCTGCTTGTCCTCGGGCCCGACGACGAGGTTGTGCGGGCACAGCAGGAACACCTGGCTGGAGATGCGCTCGATGTTGCCGCGCAGCCCGAAGATCAGGCCAGCGGCAAAGTCGACGAGCCGCTTGTCCTCTCCGCGCTCCATGTCCGAGAGGTTCATGATGACGGGGATCCCGTCCCGGTAGTTCTCCCCGATGGAACGGGCCTCGTTGTAGCTGCGGGGCCTCACATAGATGATTCGGCTGAGATCTGTCACCTGACGCGGCTCCGAAGTGGGGGTGGGTACGGATGCCGCCCCGGATGCCGGGGCAGGAACCGGCGCGGGGGCCGGAGCCGGTGCCGGCGCGGGCGCGGTGGCATCGGATCTGACGGCGTGGGGACGGCGGTGGAGCTTGGCCACGGGCTTGGGCTCGGGCTCCGGCTCCGCGTACTCATCCACCGAGTACTCCTCGGACAGCTCGTCCTTGGGGTCGCTGTAGCGCCCGTCCTCGACGAGACCCATCCATTCAGCCAGCTTCCGTACACCCACGGCACGCCTCCCTAAAACACTTTCGTCGCTTGAGATTACAGACAAGGTGCCCGGAACCGGGTGCAATGACCGCCGACACGCCGTCACTTCATGAAGTCGGGCACATCCAGGTCGTCATCATCGTCCGCCCGCAGCGGCCGCGGTTCCGGGCGGGTCGGTGGCATGGGCGTCACGTGCGGAGGGGCCAGGCGGGAACCGCCACCACCGGTGAGGGGCGTTCCCCCCGCGAGCGGGCTGGGGCCTCCGCCAGGAACACCACCGAAACCTCCGCGGGGCTGGGGCGGCTGCTGCTGGTTGCTGCGGGCGGTCTCGAGACGCGGCGGACGGGGCGGATGCCCACCGTCGAAACCGGCCGCGATCACGGTGATGCGGACCTCGTCGCCCAGCGCGTCGTCGATGACCGTGCCGAAGATGATGTTCGCCTCGTCGTGCGCGGCCTCCTCGATGAGCTGGGCAGCAGCCGAGACCTCGAACAACCCAAGATCCGAGCCGCCCGCGATCGACAGCAGCACCCCGTGGGCACCGTCGATGCTCGCCTCCAGCAGCGGGGAGGAGATCGCCATCTCCGCCGCAGCGCGGGCCCTGTCCTCGCCCCGGGCGGATCCGATGCCCATCAGGGCGGAACCCGCCTGGCTCATGATCGATTTGACGTCCGCGAAGTCGAGGTTGATCAGGCCGGGGGTGGTGATCAGGTCCGTGATGCCGGAAACACCCTGCATCAGCACCTGGTCCGCCTGCTTGAAGGCGTCGAGGATGGCCACCTGGTGGTCGGTCATCTGTAGCAGTTTGTCGTTGGGGATGACGATCAGGGTGTCCACCTCCTCCCGCAACGCCTCGATGCCGGAATCAGCCTGGGTGGCGCGGCGCCGCCCCTCGAAGGAGAACGGCCGCGTCACAACACCGATCGTGAGGGCGCCGAGGGAACGGGCGATCTTGGCGACTATGGGCGCGGCCCCCGTGCCGGTGCCACCTCCTTCACCGGCCGTGACGAAGACCATGTCGGCGCCCTTCAGGGCCTCCTCGATGTCCTCGGAGTGATCCTCCGCGGCCTGACGTCCCTTGGAAGGATCGGCCCCGGCGCCCAGACCACGGGTCAACTCGCGGCCGACGTCGAGCTTGACGTCGGCGTCACTCATGAGCAACGCCTGGGCGTCGGTGTTCACGGCGATGAACTCGACGCCGCGCAACCCGGCCTCGATCATCCGGTTGACGGCGTTCACTCCGCCGCCGCCGACACCAACGACCTTTATAACCGCCAGGTAGTTCTGAGATGCGCTTGCCATGACCGCCATTCCTGTCCTCGTAGTCGAAAAGAAGGCTAGGGGCAGACGGGCGCACTATCCAACGACCATGCCGCAACTTCCAGAAATCACCTCAACCAGAGGTTGAGGGTTTCAGGGTTGTCAGCGTGTCGTCGGGGCGTGCGGGGCCGAGACGTCGTAGACGCTGGCGTCCTGACTCAGCAACACCGAAAGCACCTGGGCCTTCACCTGGGATTGTTCCGCGCTGCCCCACACGACGGTGTCCCCGTCGGACAACTGGATCTCGATTCGATCCACGGCCGAGGCCTGGAGCAGTGTGATCCGATCCCCCAGCACCGGGGCCACGGCGGAGACCACCGTGGCCACATCCTTCAAGAGGCGCTGATCGGGGGCCGCGATGTTCGCCTTCACGATCCCCTGCGCCGTTTCTCCCCCCTCGTGGAACACCACACCGTTCGCATCCACCCAGCGGGCCGCGTTTCCGTCCATCCACACGTAGGCGAGGGTGCGTTCGGTGACCGTGATCTCGATGGTGTGCGGGAAATGCCTCTCCACGCGCACCTCGGCCACCGGCGCCAGCGCCGCCACCCGGCCGCGGATCGCGTCCACGTCCTGAGCGGCGAGCGGACCGCCGAGCTCGACGGCGGCGGCGTCGGTGACCTGCTGCTCGGTGAGCAGCGACAAACCGTTGACCCTGACCTCGGTGGCGGCGAACACCGAGGAGAACCAGACCAGCCAAGTGGCGATCCCGGCCAGCAGCAACACGAGAAACCCAGAACCCAGGACGATCCAGCGGGTCCGGTGCTGCCTGCGGCGCTTGGTCTGCAACGCCTTCTTGAACTCGCCCGGTGTGGTCGTCAACGGTTCTGCGCCTCCGGGCGCTGGGCCAGCAGCGGTGCGAGCAGCGGGCCCACGATCGTGACGTCGCCACAGCCGAGGGTGATGATGAGGTCCCCGGGGCGGGAGATCTCGTTCAAGGCCGCCGGGAGGTCGTACTTGTCCACCACGTAGACCACCTCACGCACCCCGTGCCGCCGGGCGGCGTCCACCACGAGCTGCCCCGTGACCCCGGGGATCGGGTCCTCACGATCACCGCAGACGTCGTTTATGACCGCGATGTCGGCGAGGGTCAGCACCTCGCCGAGTTCATCGTGGAGGTCCGCGGTCCGGGAGTACAGGTGCGGTTGGAAGCAGGCGATCAGGCGCCCGTCCAGTCCCGTGTCCTCGTTTCCCACCTCGGTGGCGTGCCTCGCGGCGGTCAGGGCCGCCCGGATCTCCGTCGGGTGGTGGGCGTAGTCGTCGTAGACCCGGATCCCGGCGGTGTCGGTGATGAGCTGGAGCCGGCGCAGCGTTCCCGTGAACTGTCCGAGCGCCACCAGCGCCTCCTCGTGCCCGAGACCGAGGATGCGGCCCGCCGCGTAGGCGGCCGAGGCGTTGGAAAGGTTGTGGTTGCCCGGAACCTTGAGCCGGAGCACACCCGTCTCGTCCCCGTATCGGAGGGTTCCGGTGATTCCTTCCCTGACCGGGTTGGCATCCGAAACCCGCACGTCGGCGTCCTCTGCGAATCCGTAGCTGATCACCCGCCGGCCCTCGGCGCGGAGTCTGTCGGCCAGCGCGCGGGCACCGAGATCATCCGCGTTCACGATCGCCCATTCGACGGTGGGGAGGGTCGCGAAGGTGTGGTAGCCCTCGGTGTAGGCCTCCGGGGTGCCCCAGTTGACCAGGTGGTCGGGCTCGATGCTGGTGATGATCGCGATCCGGGTCGGGTACTGGAGGAAGGAACCGTCCGACTCGTCCGCCTCGATGACGAAGGCGTCCCCCGTTCCGATGTCGGAGCTGACCTTGGTGGCCGCGAGCTTGCCGCCTATGACGTAACTGGGCTCGGCCCCTGCCTGCTGCAGCATGACGGCCGTCATGGCCGTGGTGGTGGTCTTGCCGTGAGTGCCGGCTATCGAGACCCCGCTCTTGCCCAGCATGAGGGCGGCCAGGGCCGCCGAGCGGTGCCAGACCCGCAGGCCGCGGCGGCGGGCCTCCGCGAGCTCCGGGTTGTCCTCACGGATCGCGGACGAGATCACCACGGTCTTGGCGTCACCGAGCTGGGATGCATCGTGACCGACGTAGCAGGTGATCCCCGCTTCCCGCAGGGAGTCCAGCGTGGCGGAATCCGACCGGTCGGAACCGCTGGTGGGGATGCCGAGCTTCGCATAGAGCCGGGCGATACCGTTCATCCCGGAACCGCCGATGGCTATGAAATGAACGGGGCCGACCTCGACGGCGGGTTGGACCTCGATGGGGGTGAGCAAGCTCACGATGCCTCTTCTCCTTGAACAACATTGACGGCGGCCCTCGCCAGGACATCGGCGGCGTCCGCGGGCGAGTGGGGACGGGCCAGCCCGGCCATGCGAGCCAGCTTCTCCGCGTCCGTGATGGTGGGGATCACCAGGTCCGACAGTTTATCGGCGCTGAGTTCCGCCTCGGGAAGCAGGATGCCCGCTCCGTCCGCAACCAGTCCGGCGGCGTTCCGGGCCTGCTCGCCGTTGCCCCACGGCAGGGGAATGAAGATCACGGGCAGCCCCAGAACCGCCGTCTCCATGACGGTGCCCGCTCCGGCCCGCCCGATCATCAGGTCCGCGGCCACGTAGGCCTCGACCATGGCGTCGACGTAGGCCACCGGGACGTAGCGGGCCCCGCTCCCGGACTCGATCACGACGTCCGCGTCCGTGAAGTTCTTGGCACCCAGCACGTGCAGCACCTGGATTCCTGCGTCCAGGATGGCGGGAACCGCGGCGGAGAGTGCCTGGTTGATGGCCCGCGCTCCCTGGGAGCCGCCGCTGACGAGCAGCGTGGGGCGTTCGGGGTCCAGTCCGAAACGTTTCCTGGCTTCGGCCCGTGTGATCCCGGGCCGGGTGATGCTGCGGTTCATCGGCATCCCGATCCGTTTTCCTCCCCGGATCTGGGTGTCGGGGAAGGTGTAGCCGGTGAAGGCCGCGAACCTGGCGGCCACCTTGTTCGCGATACCGACCACGAGGTTAGCCTCGTGCACGAGAACGGGGACCTTCATGGCGCGGGCCGCCAGGTAGGCGGGGATGGCGACGTAACCGCCGAAACCGATCAGGGCCTGGGCCTTCGCCCGGCTCAGGATGGTTCGCGCCTGGAGCACGGACTGCCTCAGGTTCCAGGGCAGTTTGACGAGGTCGAGGTTCGGTTTCCGCGGCATGGGGACGGGCCGGATCAGTTCCAGTTTGAGCCCGGCCTGCGGTATCACCCTGGTCTCGAGTCCCTTGCTCGTCCCGATGCAGGTGATCTCAACATCCGGATCCAGCTCGGCCAAGGCCTGGGCCGTCGCGATCAGGGGGGAGGTGTGGCCGGCGGTGCCGCCACCGGCCAGCACGATGCGGGTCACGAGTTCCCTCCCGCCGCGAGCACGCTGGTCATGCGCGGCCCCGCCCCCCGGCGCCGGTTCTCGAGGTAGGCGCGGGCATCGGGGGTGTCACGGGCACAGGCCAGCAATACGGCCACGGCCAGCAGGTTGGCCATCAGGGCGGAACCCCCTGAGGAGATGAAGGGCAGGGGGACACCGAGCACGGGCAGCAGGTTCATGACCACCATTATGTTGACGATCGCCTGGAGCAGGAACCACGCAGTCACTCCGGAAGCGGCGATGCGGTTGAACAGCTTGTCGGATTTGAGGGCCACCTGGAATCCGCTGCGCATCAGGAGGGCGAACAACCCGATCACGAGCAGCACCCCGAACAACCCGAGCTCCTCCCCCAGCACCGCGAACACGAAGTCCGTGTGGGCGCCGTCCTTCAAACCTCCCCATTTCTGTTTGCCCGCCCCGAGCCCGAGCCCCCACCAGCCGCCGCTGGCCAGCGCGTACAGCGCCGAGAGGGGCTGGGAGGCCAGGTCGGGGTTGGCCTGCGGATCGAAGAAGGCCATGAAACGCGCCATCCGGTTCTCCGAACCCATCACCAGCACCAGCACGACACCGATCGCAGCCAGCAGCGACGGCACCAGGATCCGCAGCGAGGTGCCGACGAAGAACAACAAGGAGAAGATCATGGCACCGAAGATCAACCCGGTTCCAAGGTCCCGCCCGGCCAGGATCAACCCCAGCAGCGCCAACGCCCCCGGAATGAAGGGCAGCAGCAACTGGGCGGGTTCCTTCAGCCTGCGGCGTTTGTTGTGGAACAGGGCGGCCGCCCACAGCACCAGGACCAATTTCGCGAACTCGGAGGGCTGGATGGTCAGCAATCCCCCGATCCGGATCCAGTTGCGGTTTCCGTTGGTCTCGTACCCCAAGGGGGTCTGGACCAGGATCAACCCGAGCACGGCAGCCGCCCACGCGGGGGCCGCGAGTTTCCGCAGCGTCTCGGGTTTCATGCGGCTGACGGGGATCATCAGGAGCAACCCGACGACCAAGAAGATCAACTGGCGGATCATGTAGTAGTAGGGGGACTCCCCCTGGACGAGAGCGAGCACCGACGACGAAGACAGCACCATCATCTCGCCGATGGCCGTGAGGATGACCGTCGCGAAGACGATGAGGTGGTGATCCGCCATCGGGGACCGGGTCAGCGCCCGCACCACGTTGCCGGACGAACGTCCGGCGGAGGGCGCTTTGGCCATTGGTGTGCCTAACTGCTCGGTGCCTGAAGGCTCCGGACCGCGTCGGCGAAACGCTCACCGCGGTCATCGTAGCCCGTGAACATGTCGAGCGAGGCGCTTCCGGGGCTCAGGAGCACCGCGTCACCCTCACGGGCAAGACGCGCCGCGTGGGAGACCACCTCGTCCATCACACCATGGTCGCTGCTGTCCAGGATGATCACGGGAACATCAGGCGCGTGTCGGGACAATGCATCCGCTATGACCTGCCGGTCGACACCGATGAGGATCGCCGCCCGGATACGGTCGCGATGGGTGGTGATCAGCTCGTCGAAGCTGGTTCCCTTGGTCTGGCCGCCCGCCACCCACACGAATGACGGGAAGGCCCGCATGGCCGAGTCCGCCGCATGCGGGTTCGTTGCCTTCGAGTCATCGATCCAGCGCACGCCGTTGATCTCGGCCACCTCCGCGATGCGATGCCCTGCAAGCCGCAGGTCGCGGAGCCCCTGGGCCACGGATCTCGCCGGCACCCCGAGGCTGCGCACCAGCGCCGCCGCCGCGCAGGCGTTGGCGACGTTGTGCGGGGCGTAGGGCCGCACGTCCGCGACCTTCGCGAGTTCCAGCGCGGAACTGTGCCGCTGGGCGACGAAGGCGCGGTCGACGATCAGGCCGTCCACCACACCGATCATGGAGATCGCGGGAATACCGGTGGTGAAACCGATGGCGCGGGCCCCTTCCGTGACCTCGGCCTCCTCCACGAGACGTTCGGTCTCCGGTTCGGCCACGTTGTAAACACAGGCGTTCGTGACCCGTTCGAAGATCCTTGCCTTGTCGGCCACGTAGCGTTCGTACCCGCCGGGTCCGTTGTAGAACTCGAGGTGGTCCTCGTGCAGGTTCAGCACCGCCGCGGAGTGGAGGGCGACGGTGTGCACCCAGTGCAGCTGGAAGCTGGACAGCTCGACCACCAGCGCGTCGTAGGGTTCGTCGTCGAGGATGGCCTCCACGATGGGGCGGCCGATGTTCCCGACCGCCGCCGCACGCATCCCGGCGGCCCGGAGCATGGACTCGGCCATCTGGGTGGTGGTGGTCTTCCCGTTGGTGCCGGTGACCCCGAGCCACGGGATGGCGCGGTCGGGCTGCTGCATCCGCCAGGCGAGTTCGATGTCCCCCCACACCGGGATGCCGCGCTCCAGCGCCCGGGTGAGCAGCGGGGTGTCGGGACGCCACCCCGGGGATGTGACCACCAGGTCCGTGTCCCCGGGCAGTTCGGCGGTTGCTCCTTTTCCGAGCCGCACCGTGGCGTCGAGGGCCTCCAGGATGGCGGCCTTGTCGGCGTGGGTGTCCGACTCGTCCAGGACCGTGACCCTTGCCCCGAGCGAGAGCAGCCCGTCGGCCGCCGAGTAACCCGAGACGCCGAGGCCCGCAACGACGGCGTGCACCCGGCTCCAGTCACTCAGCCGGTTCGCCGTCAACAGGAACTCCCTCACTGACCAACCACCCATTCCGCGTAGAAGATGCCAACACCAATGGCGACGCAAAGGCCACAGATGATCCAGAACCGGATCACCACCGTGACCTCCTGCCACCCGAGAAGTTCGAAGTGGTGGTGGATGGGCGACATCTTGAAGATGCGTTTGCCCTTCGTCGCCTTGAAATACCCCACCTGGAGCGCCACGGAACCGGCCTCCATGACGAACAGGAACCCCATGATCACCAGCAGCAGCTCCGTGCGGGTCATGATCGACAATCCCGCCAGGGCCGCGCCGATGGCCATGGAGCCGGTGTCGCCCATGAAGATCCGGGCGGGTTTGGCATTCCACCACAGGAAACCGAAACAGGAACCGGCGAGCGCCGTCGAGACCACGGCCAAGTCGTAGGGGTCACGCACCTCGTAGCAGAGAGGGCCGACGCTGGAGACCCTGCCGCACCACTGGTTGAACTGCCAGATGTTGACCAGCGAGAAGGTCGCGAACACCAGTGTCGCGCTGCCCGCGAGCAGACCGTCGAGGCCGTCGGTGAGGTTGGTGGCGTTGGGCCAGGCCATCAACAGGAAGACGATCCAGATCACGGCCAGGAAGAACGGGAGGTGCAGCCAGGGCAGGTCACGCAGGAAGGAGACGAACTCCGATGCGGGGCGAAGACCGCGTTCGTCAGGGAAGTTGAGCGCCAGCACCGCGAAGACACCGCCGATCGTGAACTGTCCGATCAGCTTCCCCCTCGGGGTGAGTCCCAAGGAGCGTTCCTTGGAGATCTTCGCCCAGTCATCCAGGAAACCGAGGAATCCCAGGGCGGTCATGACCCCGACCAGCAGCACCCCGGAGACCGTCACCGATTCCCACAGGATCAGGTGGGCCAGGAAATAGGACAGCACCACGGAGGCGATGATGACGACACCACCCATGGTCGGGGTGCCGCGCTTGGTCAGGTGTTCCTTGGGACCGTCGTCACGAATGAACTGACCGTACTGGCGCCGGGTCAGGAACTTGATGAACTGTGGGGTGACCAGCAATGTCAGCAGGAGGGACAGGCCACCCGCCGCCAGGATCGTTCTCACTTGGGAACGCCTCCGATCCGTTTCGTCACGGCGTCGGCAACCAGTTCCAGGCCCACGCTGCGCGAGCCCTTGACCAGGAGAAGATCCCCCGCGGCGAGATCCACCTGCGAGGCCTCCTCACGGGTGGCCGCCCGGGCCTCGATTCCCCGTTCACGTGCCGCTTCCGCCATGATTCCGGCGTGTTCCCCGACCGCGATCACCTCGTCGATCCCGAGGTCGGCGGCGAGCGCCCCGGCCTCGGCGTGCAGCCCCCCCGATTCGGGGCCGAGTTCGAGCATGTCCCCCAGCACCGCCACAGCGCGGGCCCCGGGATGGCGCCTGCGCTGCCCGGAGATCAGGTTGGCCGCGGTGCGCAGGGCGGCGGCCATCGAGTCGGGGTTGGCGTTGTAGGCGTCGTTCAGGACGATCCGGTCCCGGCTACAGTGCACCAGTTCCATCCGCCAGTCCGAACGGGACTCGGCGGCCGACAGGGCCCCGGCCACCTCCGAGACGGTCATACCGACCGCCAGGCCTGCGGCGGCCGCAGCCAAGGCGTTGGAAACCTGATGTCTGCCGATCACGCGGAGCGAGACCGGGACCGAGACGGTTTCCGATTCCCGGGTGACCGCCAGCGTGAAGGCTGCCCGCGCGGATTCGTCGCACACGACGTCCCGGGCTGCTACCTTCAGGTCCCCCTCGGGCAGGTCGCCCTCCCCGAACCACGCCACCCGCGCCACGGTTGCGTCCCGCATGGCCCGGCAGGCGGGGTCGTCAGCGTTCAGAACCGCCCAGCCCCCGGGTTCCAGTCCTGTGATGATCTCCGACTTTGCTCGGGCGGTCCGCTCAATCCCGCCGAACTCACCCACGTGGGCGCGCCCGACGTTCAGCACCATCCCAACGTCGAGGCCAACCAGCGAGGTGAGCCACTCGATGTGCCCGGCCCCCCGGGAACCCATCTCGCTGACGAGGAATTGCGTCGACCCGTCGATCCGGCATGCCGTAAGCGGCACCCCGATCTCGTTGTTCTGGCTTCCCACCGGGGCCACGGTGGTTCCCCTCGCCTCGAGCACCTGTGCCAGGAGATCCTTGGTGGAGGTTTTCCCGGAGGACCCCGTGACGCCAAAACTCACCATTCCCCGGGCGCGTTCCTCCCGGACCAGCCCCCGCGCCAGCCACGAGAGTCCCTGCACGGTGTCCTCAACCAGGATGTGGGGAACCTCGGCCTCGGTGACGAAACTACCGAGCACAGCTGCTGCCCCTGCGGCCACGGCATGCGGGGCGAAGGAGTGACCATCGACCCGGGAACCGGGAATGGCGACGAAAAGACTGCCGGGGGTGGCCTCACGATTGTCGAGCACCACGTCGGGACCGACCACGGTGTCATCGCCCACCACCTCGACGGCCGCTGGCTGCATCAGCTCCACCAGCTCGCTGAGCCGCCTCGCCCTCATCGACCACTTCCTTCCATCCGTCGCCAGGCCTCGAGAGCGACCAGGGCATCGTCGAAGGCCACGATCCGGTCACCAATCTGTTGGCCCTGTTCGTGTCCCTTCCCGAGAATCGCCACAACACTATCGCGCCCAGCCGTTGCGAGTGCCAGTTCGATTGCGCTGCCCCTCCCCCCGGCCTCGATGACCCGGGCACGTGATTCCCCAATTCCGGCGAGCATGGCGGCCCGGATCCTGGCTGGGTCCTCGGTGCGCGGGTTGTCATCTGTGATGATCAAGACGTCGCTGCGCTCAGCAGCGGCGCGCCCCATCAAGGGACGCTTGTCGGGGTCCCGGTCCCCACCGCAGCCCACGACGGTTATCACCTCCCCGAATCCCTGGATGGCATCCAGGGTGGCCGCCACGGCCTGCGGGGTGTGGGCGAAGTCCACGATCACGGTGGGGGCCTTCTCGGGCAACGGCAGCACCTGCATCCGCCCGGGCACCTGCGCCCGGGCCAGGCCCGGAAGCGTGGTCCCGGCCGGGATCCCGGCACGTTCGAGCATCGCCACGGCGATGGCTGCGTCCACCATGTTGTGCCAACCGGGCAACGCCAGTTCCACCGTCACCTCCCCCGACGCGGTGCGAAGCTGCGCGCGTCCCCCCAGTGGAAGGACCGGTTCGTAGCCCGCGAGACGGTAGTCCGCCTCCTCGCAGGTACCGACCGTGGCCACCGGTAGGCCGGCTCTTCGAGCCCTGTCGGCGATCCGGCGGCCGTGTTCGTCGTCGATCCAAACCACGGCCGCCCGGGTGTGTCCGGGGGTGAACAACGCGGCCTTCGCCTCGAAGTACTCCTCCATGTTGCGGTGGAAGTCGAGATGATCCCGCCCCAGGTTCAGGAAGGCCGCCACCTCGAATTTCAACGCGTCCGCCCGGGACATGGCCATGGCGTGGCTGGACACCTCGATGGCCACGGCATGCGCGCCCCGTTCCCGCATCAGGGCCAGCAGCGCCTGGAGATCCGGTGAATCGGGGGTGGTGATCGTGGAGCGGCCGGATGGCAACGTCCTGCCGTCCAGGCGGAAACCGAGCGTCCCGATGGTTCCGACACGCCGCCCGATGGCGGCCAGCGTGGCCTCCAGCAAGGCGACCGTGGTGGTCTTGCCGTTGGTTCCGGTGACCCCGAACAACTCGAGTCCACTCGCGGGTTCGCCGTAGACGCGGGCGCTCACCTCGGCCATCACGGGACGCAGCCGGTGGCTGATCAGCACGGGCACCCCCGCGTCCTCCACGACCCGGGCCCCTTCCGGGTCGGTCAGGACGGCAACGGCTCCCCGCTCCACGGCCTGGGTGGTGAACCCGGCCCCGTGGGCGTGGAACCCCGGCAGGGCGACGTAGAGGTCACCCGGGCGGACCATGCGCGAGTCGAGGCAGACCCCGGTGACGGTGACCGGCCCGGCCTCACCCGAGACGCCGAGCCCCGCCACGGCGTCATGCAGGCCGATGGCGGGGACGGACTCCGGTCTGAGCGTTTTCACTCCCACTCCAATGGCTCCTTCGGCGCGGGGGTGCTCGAGGGCGCCACGTTGTAGTTCGGCAGGGCCGTCTGGAGCACGTTGTTGACCACGGGCAGGGCCAGCTGGCTGCCGAGATTGCCGTTTGTCGGCTGGTCGAGCACGACGTAGACCAGCAACTGGGGGTTCTCCGCCGGGGCGATCCCGACGAAGGACGACGTGTAGCCGTTGTAGCACTTGCAGCTGGAGTCGTAGCGCTGGGCGGTGCCGGATTTGCCCGCGGTGCGGTACCCGGGGATCGCGCGTTCCGAACTGACGCTGGTGATGACAGCCTCCATCATGTTGACAACCATGCCAGACGCCTCCTCGGAGATCACGCGGCGCGATGTCGGGGTTGGCAGCGAGATCGGGGTCCCGTCCGCGTTCGCGGCGGAGCGGATGATCTGCGGCTGGTGGTAGGTGCCGCCGTTGACGGCGGCGGAGAGCGCCGCCCCCATCTGCATAACCGAGACGGACAGCCCCTGTCCGAAGGAGATCTGGTCGCGTGTGTAATCGGCCATGTCGGCCTCCGGGAGCGACCCCGAGGTTTCCGCGGGCAGTCCCGAACCCGGGGCCGAACCGAGCCCGAACGAGGCCAGATACTCGCGCAGTTTCGCCTTGTCCATCTGGCGGGCGAGCTTGATTGTGCCGATGTTCGAGGACTGCGCCATCACACCGCGGGCGGTCAGCTTGAGCCTCCCGTGCTCGAAGGAGTCCTTGACGGTACCGCTCCCGGATGTGATGCTGGCCGGCACGTCGACCTTCGTGTCCGGGGTCACCAACCCCGAATCCGCCAGGGCCGCCATGGTCAGGACCTTCTCGGTGGAACCCGGTTCGTAGGCCTCGGTCACCGTGCGGTTGCCGAGGTTCCCGGCATCGGTGGCGCCGGGGTTGGCGGAGTCGAAGGAGGGCGCCGTTGCCAAGGCCAGGATCTCGCCGTTGTTCGGGTTCATCACTAGAACCGAGCCGGTTTTCGCGCCGGCCTTCGCCATGCCATCGGCCAGTGCCTGTTCCGCGAACCACTGAAGGTCGGCGTCGATGGTCAGCGAGTAGCTGGCGCCGTTGACGGGAGGTGTGAGGACGCTGGTGCCCAACGGGATGCGCCCGTAGGTGGAGCGTTCGTAGACCTCCTGACCGGGGGTCCCGGCCAGCTGCGAGTCGAGCAGCCCCTCGAGTCCCGCAGCTCCCTTGCCATCCCCGTTCACGAAACCGACGACATTGCTCGCGGATGTCCGGTTCGGGTAGGTGCGCAGGGGGTCGTTCTCGGCGAACAGGCCGTACCAGCGGCGTTTGCCGTCCCCGTCTATTCCCTTCTGCATGTCCTCTTCGATCTTGCTCCAGGTGGCCGCCGGGACGTGTCTGGCGATTTCCGCGTACCTGGTGTCCTTGGCCGACAGGATCTCCAGGTACTTGGATTCGTTGCCCCCGAGATGAGCGGCGAGGATCTTCGCCACGGCCTTCGGCGCCGCATCGGCCTCTTCCTGTTTCTTCGCGCTCACCGGGTAGCGCTTGTCCGCCCCGTTGCTCTGCACCATGTCAGGATCGGCCGTGATGCGCATGGCCGGCTGGGTGGCGGCGAGCACCACCCCGTTGCGGTCGGTGATGGCGCCCCGTTCGGGCAGCAGCTCCCTGGTGTTCTTCATTTTCTCCGCGGCCTGGGCGGCGAAGCTCTGGGCCTCGAGGGCCTGCAGTTGAACGGCGCGCCCGACACAGACCATCACCAGCAGCAGCAGGGCCATCATGAACGCGCGTATGCGCATGCTGGAACGTCCGAGCGGCAACTTCCAGACACGGCGCCTCCCGCGGCCGCGTCTGCGGCCGGCCGGGCGGCGGCTGGGCGGGCGGCGGCTCACCGCTCACCCTCCCCCACCTGAGGGGATGCCTCCTCGGCGGGCGCCGGGCTGGCCGGGGTCGTCTCCTCGGTGGGCGCCGGACTCGCCTGGGGATCCGCGGGCTCGGAGGAGGCCGGTTCCGGGGACTGCCTGGCCCCCGACCGCCCGGTCAGGTAGGGGGCCTCATCGCCCTTGACGGGCCGGGGCTGCCCCAGGATGGTGCCCGTGGAGAGGTCGACGAATGCCGGGAACGGGTTGGGAACCATTCCCAGTTCCGAGGCGCGCAGCGCCAACGACCCGCTGCTTGAAACCCCCTGCAGTTCCGTGCGGCGGGCGGCAGCCTCGTAGGACAGCTGGGTGGCCTCCTTCCGGAGATTGGCCAGGTCCCGGGACTGGGCCCCTACCTGGGTGGTCACGACCATGACCAGGGCCATACCCAGTACCACCAGGATCGCGAGTATCAACAGGAACCCGAACGTGGAAACACGGGCCTTGACCGGGGGGACGAGCCGCAAGCGGGGGCGCGATGACTCCCGGGTTGACTGCTCGACTTCGGCGGCAAGAGCGCTCAACTATGCCTCCTTGATTCGGGCTGCGGCGCGTAGCCTGGCGGACGCCGCACGCGGGTTTGATCGGATCTCTTGTTCCGGAGGCCGCTCGGCCCCCCGGGTCAGGAGTTTGAAACGGGGTTTCAGGTGTTCGGGTACGACAGGCATGTCCCTCGGCACCCCATCGGCGGCCAGTGCCGCGAGATGTCGTTTGACCGGCCTGTCCTCCAGGGAGTGGTAGGAAAGCACCACCAGCCGTCCCCCGAGGGTGAGAGCGGTGGTGGCGGCGGGCAGGAATCTCTCCAAGGTCGCCAGCTCGTCGTTGACCGCGATCCGGAGGGCCTGGAAGGTGCGTTTGGCGGGATGCCCCGGGGAGTGCCTTGCCGCTGCCGGGATGGCATTCGAGATGACCTCCACCAGCCGACCCGAAGATTTGAAGGGCCGGATCTCCCGTTCCTCCACGACCGCGGCTACGATCCGCTCCGCGAACCTCTCCTCGCCGTAGTGACGCAGGATCCGCACAAGTTCCACCGGGGGGGCGGAGTTGAGCAGATCCGCGGCGCTTCGCCCCTCCCCCCTGCTCATGCGCATGTCGAGGGGGGCGTCCACCCGGTAGGCGAATCCCCGTTCCTCGCGATCGATCTGCAGGGAACTGAGTCCGAGATCGGCGAGCACCGCGTGAACCCCGCCGACGCCGAGATCGGCGAGCACCTCGGGCAGTTCGTCGTAGACGGCCTTCACGAGAGTGGCCCGTTCCGCCAGGGGACCGAGTCGTTCCCGGGCCACGGCCAGGGCATCCGGGTCGCGGTCGATGCCGATGAGCCTCGCCGAGGGAGCGACCTCCAGGACCGCCCGGGCGTGGCCACCGAGCCCCAGGGTGCAGTCGACGTAGACGGCGCCGGGCGAGGTGAGGGCCGGGGACAACAGCTCTACGACGCGGCCGAGCATGACCGGTTCGTGAACATCGTCGCGCGTCTCCACGGTCGTCTCCCTCCAGCTGCCTCGTCGGGTCCTCTTTTATTTCCCTCCCCGGGACGGAGGTTCCTTCACCGGAACCGCACCTGGCCTCGGGGAAGAAAGGCCAGGGTCAGCCCCGGTGATGGACCACCGTCTCGGGAAACCTCACTGCCCCAGCTGGGACAGCAGTTCCGCGTCGAGTTCGGCGAAACCGGATTCCTGCTCCGCCTGGTACTCGGCCCAGTGCTCGGCGTCCCAGATCTCGGCCCTGTTCATGGCGCCGATCACCACGACGTCGCGTTCCAGACCCGCATAGGAACGGAGGATCGGGGGGATCGTGATCCGCCCCTGCCGGTCCGGAACCTCGAAGCTGGCACCCGCGGTCAGCATGCGCTGATAGTCACGAACCTGCTTCAGCGTGGAGGGTGCGGCACTCACGGGCGCCATGAGCGCCTCGAAGGTGTCCTTGGGATAGACGGCAAGTGCCCGTTCCTGTGTGCGCGTCACGACGAGTCCCCCTTCGAGGGCCTCCCGAAACCTCGCGGGAAGGATCAAACGCCCCTTCTCGTCCAATTTCGGCGTGTACGTGCCAAGGAACAACCGGAAACCCCCTCTCCTCCACAAAGCCCCCACTTCGCTCCACTTACCACCACATTACCCCACTTTCCCCCACCTGAGGCGTGTCCTCTCCACCAGGTGTGTCAGGCCAATCCCGTTGGGCGTGTTTGAACGATGCCCTAGGCTTCTTCCACGTCAGGAAAGCGTCGCGAGTCCCGAGGAGCCCCATGACCCAGACCGCTGCAACTCCCTTGGCGCTGGCCGAGGTGAGTGCGCTGGCAAATCAGGTGAAACAGTCGATAGGCAGCGTCATAGAGGGCAAACCACACCAGATACACATGGCGGTCCTGGTGCTGCTCGCGCAGGGGCACCTTCTTCTCGAGGACGTTCCCGGGGTCGGCAAGACCGTCCTCGCCAAGGCCCTCGGACGTTCCATCTCGGGGGTGGTCAGCCGCATCCAGTTCACGCCCGATCTGCTTCCGAGCGACGTCACCGGCGTGTCGGTTTTCAACCAGCAGACCCACGAATTCGAGTTCAAGCCCGGTGGCATCTTCGCCAACATCGTGTTGGGTGACGAGATCAACCGGGCCTCGCCGAAGACCCAGTCGGCCCTGCTGGAGGCCATGGCCGAGGGACAGGTCTCCGCGGACGGGCAGACTTACCGACTCAAGCAGCCCTTCATGGTGGTGGCCACCCAGAACCCGATCGAGATGGAGGGCACCTATCCCCTTCCCGAGGCCCAGCGCGACCGCTTCATGGCGAGGATCGAGATGGGATATCCCGGGCACCAGGCGGAAATGGCCATGCTCACCACCCAGGCGGGGGGCGACCAGCTCGCCACCGTCCGGCCCGTGACGGATGTCGCCCACGTGGAGCGGGCCATCGCGACCATGCAGGGAATCTACGTCGCTCCCGTGATCAACGACTACATCGTGCGGCTGGTGGGTTCCACCCGCAGCAACCCGGAGCTCCGGCTCGGCGCCAGCCCCCGCGCCTGCGTCCATCTGATGCGAGCCGCCAGGGTCGAGGCTGCCCTCCAGGGACGCGACTACGTGATCCCGGAGGACGTCGCCACCCTGGCCGTCCCCGTGCTGGCCCACCGGGTGCTGTTGACGGTGGACGCACAGGTAGCCCGCCAGTCGAACGAAACCGTCATCGAGCACATAGTCGCTGCCACCCAGCCGCCGCGCCGGGGTTGACATGCGGGGGTTCCGTTTCGGCCTCACGGGACGCGGCCTGGCGATGCTGGTGTTCGGTGGCCTCATCGCAACGGGAGCGTCCCTGATCGGGGAACCCGACCTGGCCTGGGTGGGGGTGTTCGTGACCTGCCTGCCCGTGGTGGGGTTGGTGGTCGTGCTGGCCCTGCCGCCCCGTCTGACCTGCGAACGCTCCGTAGCGCCCGATTCCCTGCCCGTCGGGGAGATGGCCCGGGTGCGGCTTTCGGTCACGAGCAACAGGACGGCCTCTTTCTCCGCGCTCGGTTTCCGCGACCGGCTCCCGGATGCGCTGGGCCGGGACGCGACGTTCGAGCTGATCCGTGGCCTCGGCCGCTGGCGCCAGGCCGCGGGGTACGACGTGGCCACCCGGCAGCGCGGCCACTTCCAGATCGGCCCCCTGAGAGTGCGCAACCTCGACGCCTTCGGGGTGGCCTGGCGCAGTTGGCAGGCGACCGGGGACACCACGTCGCTGCGCGTGACGCCGAGACTGTGGGCCCTGTCCCTCCCCAAGGGCGGACGGGCCTCAGGGGCCAGCGGGGACGCCACCCCCCAGCGCATCGGGAACGCGGGCACCGACGACGTCCTGGTGCGCGAACACCGCCACGGAGACGGGATGCGCCGCGTGCACTGGAAGATGAGCGCAAAACGCGGGGAGCTGATGGTCCGGTTGGAGGAACAGCCCTGGGACCCCGCCATGACGATCATCGTCGACACCCGGGTGGCGGCACACATCGGCAGCGGCCCCGAGTCCACCCTCGAATGGGTGCTGTCGCTGGGTGCGTCGCTGGCCACCGAGCTGCTTCGCGACCGGCTCCGGGTCAGCCTTCTGGGCGCCGATGGGGTGATCTTCCGCCCCATAAACGGAGAATCCACGGGGGCGGCCGCCCGCCTGCTGGCCACCGTCACCGACGTCGAACCGTCCGGGCGCGCCTTCCTGGAGGACTGTCTAGCCGACCCGGACGCCCTGGGCACCGCACGGACCGTGGTTGCCGGGCTCGGGTTGCTCCACTCCCGCGATGCAGCAGCACTGGTGGCCGCGACCGCCCGGGTGGCCGACATCGACGCGCTGGTTCCCGACGCCCGGGCCTTCCGTCTCCCCGCGGACGTGGTGGTCGCCCACGAGAAGGCCTGCCGGCTGCTGACCACATCCGGGTGGAATGTGGCGACCTTCGGTCCCGAGGCCACCGTGCCCCAGGGCTGGGGCAGGCTCGTCGCCCAGCGGGAGGCCCGATGAGAAGCCGCTCCTCCGCACTCCTGCCCCTGGTGATCTCGGCAGCGGTGGCCCTGTCCATGTCCTCCCTCGGTCCCCTGCTCACCGCCCCGGTGCTCTCCTTGTCCCTGTTTCTGATCACCGGGGTCCCCGGCCTGATCGCCGCCGCGGCCTCGCTGCTGCGCCTGGGACGTTCCTGGCCGGCGGTGCTGGCGGCCCTGTCCGGGACGGGCCTGCTGATCTGGCTGGGAACGAGAGCCACACCGGGCAGCACCCCCCTGACCGGGATACCGGACCTGTTCACCAGCGGTTTCCAGGTTCTGCGGGAGTCGCGACCGCCGATGCCAGACCATCCTGCGTTGGGTTGGCTGCTCCTGTTCATGGCCTTCGTGCTGTGGCTGGTCTCCTACGTGCTGGCCGAGTCCCTGGAACAACCGGCCTGGGTGATCGCCCCTCTGGCTCTGCCGTACAGCATCGCGGCGCTGGTGTATCCCGCGGAGCTGGGCGTCACCGGTTTCCTGCTGGTCGCGGGCGGTTACGTGGCTGTCCTACTCACCGCAGGGGGGCCGGGACTCACCGGCGGTGGGCTGGGATTCCAGCTGGCGCGCTGGATCATCGGCCTGATCGCGGCCACGGCGGCAACGGCTCTGACCCTGGGGGTCACATCCGTCCTGCCCATGGGCCAGAAACAGCCCTGGCTGAACAACGGCATCGACAAGCCCATCCAGCTCAGTGACCCGACCATCGAGCTGAGCCGCAACCTGCAGCGCCCAAGCCCCGTGGACGTTCTCACCTATCGCTCCAGCGACCAGAAACCCCACTACCTGCGCACCACCGCTCTGACCCGCCTGACCACGGAAGGGGCGCAGCTGGAGTCCATGCGGCTGCGCAGCTCGGGCATCGGCGGGGCCTACGACGCCCCCGGGGAGAAGGTTGATGTCGACGTCTCAATGCGTTTCCCCTCCCAGTACCTGCCCGCCCCGTTCGCCGTCGACGGTTTCGACGCCCCCGGGAAGTGGGGCTTCGACCAGAACACCCTCTCGGTGGTCGCCACGGGCGACCAGGGAACCGACCAGACCACGAATCTCGACTACCGGGCCACCTCGGTGATCCCCGACGGGAGTTCGTCCCTGCCCACCGCCCGCGCGGGATCGGATCCGGCAGGCGGGGAGACCCTGAAGGTGCCGGAGGGCATCTCGGACGGGGTGCGGAACCTGGCGGCCAAGATCGCCGGCAATGCTGCAACCGACGGCGCCAAGGCGAAGGCCATCGAGGAATACCTGACCTCCGACAGATTCACCTACACCCTCCAGGCCCCCTCCTCGACGGGGGTGGACGCCATCAGCGCCTTCCTGCTGAACGACCGCTCCGGCTACTGCATCCATTTCGCCACATCCATGGCGGTGCTGGCCCGGATCGAGGGCATTCCGTCGCGTGTCGCGGTCGGGTTCACGGGTGGTGTCCCCGACGGGGATGGCTACAAGGTGACCACTGACAACATGCACGCCTGGCCCGAGCTCTACTTCGAGGGGCTTGGTTGGGTGCCCTTCGAACCGACCAAGTCCATCGGTTCCTCCAACACGGGCGAGAACCCTCCGCAGAGCTCACCGAGCCCGGATCCCAGCGTTCCCCCGAGCACCGGGGCCGAATCCCCAGAACCCCAACCCACCGAACCGACGCCGACGCTCGCGCCGTCCCCGGTTCCCTCTCCCGGCGACGGGGCCCAAGGCACCGGCGCGGAAAGCTCCGGGAACTGGGGCTGGTTGCTCTGGGGGTTGCCCGTGCTCGTGCTGCTGGCCTCACCCGCCGTGGCGCGGTTGTTGATCAGGGGATGGCGCCTGCGTGGCGGACAGCCGCCGGCCAGCGCCGCAGCCGCGGCGTGGCGTGAACTCGCTGGCACCCACAGGGATCTGGGCCGGGAGTTCCCGGCGGGCTCCCCCGTCGAGGCCGCCAAGACCATGGAATCCGGTCTTCCCGCCGCCGCTGCGGCGCACCTGCTCGAGGTCGCCGAGGTCGCACAACGCAGCCAGTTCGCCCGCGAGACCCCACCGGTGGATCAGCTTCCCGGGCGGGTGAAACTCCTGGTCCGCGAGCTCCGCAACGACACCCCCGCGCCCAGGCGTCTGCTGGCCTTCCTGCTCCCGGCGTCCCTATGGCGGCCGAGAAGCGCAGGCGGCGGAAAACGCGGGCGAAAATCGCGATAGCCTTTTCCCACCCATACGGTGGGGCACCTACAATGGGGGTGGGTAAGCTGCCCTGAGGAACTAGGACGGGAGACCACGATGGCTTTGTCTGAGCAGGAGCAGAAGCGCCTGGACCAGCTTGAGGCCTCGCTGCTCGCCGATGACCCGAAATTCGCGGACACCTTGAGGGGAACTCCCCAGTTCCGCGTCCAGCGTCGTCGCGCGGCCTTGGCGGGCGTGGTTTTCGTGGCTGGGCTGACCGCCCTGGTGCTCGGGGTCCAGTTCCAGCCCGTGATATCCATCATCGGTTTCGTGATGATGCTCGCCTCGGCCATCACCGGAATCAGCGCTTGGTCCAGGGTCGAGGCCCAGGAGGAGCCAACGCGTTCCTCCAGCAAGTCCAGCCATCCCTCCTCCGGAACGGATTTCATGAACAAATTGGAGGAACGCTGGCGCAAGCGTCAACAGGGCGGCGATCTCTGAATCGTGGCAGATACCCGATTCCCCCCATCGCCCGGATTCACCGTCATCAGATATCGGCTGGGAAACGGCCTCGAACTCGCCCTGCTGCCCGATCCGACCGCCCCGGCCGTGGCGGTCAACCTCAGTTTCCAGGTGGGTTCCGTTGACGAACTCCCGGGCCGCACCGGCTTCGCCCACCTGTTCGAGCACCTGATGTTCCAGGGTTCGGCCAGGGTGGCGCCGGGAGAACACATGTCCGTGATCGAAGCGGCGGGGGGAAACGTCAACGCCTTCACTTCCACCGATCGCACGGTCTACCACGAATGCGTGCCGACGGGGGCCTTGGAGATTGTGCTGTGGCTGGAGGCGGACCGCCTTCGCAGCCTCGCGGTGACCCAGGAAAACCTCGACGCCCAGCGCGACGTGGTGACCCAGGAAAAACGCCAGCGCTACGACAACCGGCCGTACGGGGACCTGCTGGCGGGGCTGGTTGGACAACACTTCGGGCCCAGGCATCCCTACGGGCACCTGCCCATAGGTTCCATGAAGGACTTGGCGGCCGCGAGCCTGGCCGACGTCACGGCCTTCCATTCAAGGTGGTACCGCCCCTCGCACGCGAAACTGGTGATCTGCGGCTCCTTGGACCCGGACGAGACCATCGACCTGGTCGAACGGTATTTCGGTGACCTCGAGGACCTTTCCCCACCGCCCCGGGAAACCATCACCGAATCCCCCCTGCCGGGCGGGGTCATCACCCTGACAAGCGACGTTCCTCATCCCCTGCTGCACTGCTCCTGGCAGGCCCCGGCAGCCGACGACCCCGACCTGCTGGCCCTCGAACTGGGGTTGTCCGTGCTCTCCGACGGACACGCATCCCGCCTCCACCGCAGGCTGGTCAGGGAACGTGGCATCGCCCACGAGGTGCACGGCGCGCTGCTGGGTCATCTTCGTTCGCCCTCCATCGCATCCCTGAGCGCGAGACCCGCAGACGGGGTGGGCACCCAAGAACTGGCCGAGGCGATCCTGGAGGAACTCGCCATCCTGGATACCCCCTCCGAGCAGGAACTGGAACGGGCGAAAGCCCAGTACGAACGCGGCTGGCTCCTGGAGCTCGCCGCCGTCGAGGACCGCGCGGAGGCCGCCGCCGACACATGGACGACCCTGGGTGACCCGGCGCTGATCAACCACAGACTGACTGACCTCGCGGCCGTGACCCCCGGCGAGGTGTTCCGGGTGCTTGCCAATCGTCCGGCCCCCAGCCAGTTGCACTACCTCCCGAAGGCTGCATCGTGATCCGTCCCGCCATCACAGAACCCCGCCCCTGGCGTTTCCCGAACCCTGCCCGTTCCTCCCTCGGTTCGGGGCTGGGACTGGCGTTCATCGACCTGCCGGGACAGGCCCTGGCCTCCGTTGAACTGGTGCTGCCCACCCCGCTGGAGGCCGAGCCACGGGAACTGGAAGGGGTGGCCACCGTGGTCCTGCACGCCTGCGACGAGGCCACCGTCACCCTGCCCGACATCGTGGAGATGCTGGAGCTGCAGGGGGCTGCGCTGCTCGGGCGCTCCACTTGGGGCTACACCCGGCTTGGTGTGAGCGCCCCGGCCCGCCGCCTGCCGAAGGTGCTGGAGCTGTTCGCCTCCGTGGTCAGGGAACCGGCCTTCGACGAACCTGACCTGGCCCACCACGTCGAAACCCAGGTGGCCGCCTGGAAAACGAGGATGGCCTCCCCCACCGCCGTGACCCGCGAGGCCCTGCGGACCTCGTTGTTCGGCCCGGATCAGCGGGAGGGACGTCCCATCGCAGGTTCCCCCGAAACCCTGGGGGCGATCGACCAAGATGCGGCCCGGAACTGGCACGAACGCGCCTGGGTGCCCCAGGGTGCGACCCTGATTCTCGCCGGCGACCTGACCGGTCTGGACACCGACGAACTCACGGCCCCCCTGGAGGCCTGGCGTGGCGTTCGCACCCCGGCCCCGGCCCCCCAGGGAATCCCCGGCAGGCCCGGAATCGTGCTGGTAGATCTCCCGCAGGCCGCCCAGACCGTGGTGCAGGCGTTCGTCCCGATCCCCGGGCGTGACGCCCCGGAGTGGGCGGCGCTGAAACTGGGCGGACACATCATGTGCGGAGCCTTCGCCAGCCGGCTCAACCTTGAGCTCCGCGAACGCCTCGGCTACACCTACGGTGTTTCGGGAGGGGTGTCGGCACGCCGCACCGGTGGTTCCTTCGTCGTTGAGACGGCCTTGAACAGCAACGCAGCCGCCGACGCCGTCGCCCGGCTCCTGGACGCGCTCACGCTGCAGGTACCCTTCACCGAAGGCGAGGTCCTGGACGCCGCCCGCTACCTGGTGCAGGCCTCCCCGCTCCAGTACGAGACGGCCGCCGACATCACGGTCCAGACCGCGGCCCTGATCGCCGCGGGTTTCGATCCGGATTTCGTGAACCGGCACCGCGCGGCGCTGTCGGGCGCGACGGCCGGACAGGTCAACTCGGCCTGGTGGGAGCACATCCGCCCCGAAAACATCACCATCGTGATCGGCGGCCCCGCCCGGCTGCTGGAACCCGGTCTGAGGGCCGCCGGAATCGAGGCCGAGATCACCGGTTGAGCAGTTCGAGGGCCTGTTCCGTCTTGGCCTTGGCCTCGTTGGTCTTCTGCTGGTAGGTGCCCAGGTCACCTGATTTCAGGGCCTGATCGGCAGCCACGAACAGGTCTGTGCTCTCCTTCAGCAGCGCCTTCGCCCGTTCCTTGGTGTCCTCCCCGGAAGCCGGCGGGGTCTGCTGCCCATTCGGGGGGGTCTCCACGGGTTTCTCCCCCGTCTCGGCCCCGGCATCACCCTGGAACACCTGATCGAGGGCGGCCTTCAGGGTGTCACCGATCCCGACATGTTCACCGAAACGCGCCACGACGAAACGCAGCGCCGGGTAGCCGCCGCTGGTGGTGCTGGTCTGGGTGTAGATCGGCTGGACGTACATCAGGCCGCCGCCCACCGGGATGGTGAGCAGGTTCCCGTAGATGGCGCTCGTGTTGCCCTGCCGGTTGAAAGGAAGCAGCCGCTCCGCCACGGCCTCGTTGGTCGAGATCGCGTTGAAGGTCTGACCCGGCCCTGGAATCTGCTTGGCGTCCGACAGCTTCAACGCCCGCAGCTGCCCGTAGTTCGGGCTGGTCGCATCCGCGTTGACGGCCATGTAGACCGAGAGGTTCTCGCGTCCCCGCGGGACGAAAACCGTCGTGTTGGAGTAGTGCGCCTGCTCCTCGCCCGGCCACTTGATGGTCAGGAAGTAGGGGGGTTCCTTGGTTCCGCTCTCGCCGCCCTTGACGGGATCGGTCGGCACCTCCCAGATGTCCGACTGCTGGAAGAAGGTGTACGGGTTGGTTGTGTGGTAGAGCCCCAGCATCTGGCGCTGCACCTTGAACAGGTCCTGCGGGTAACGCAGGTGGGCCATCAGCTCGGGGCCGATCTCGGATTTCGGGGTGATGAGCCCCGGATAGACCTTGGACCAGGTCTGGAGGATGGGATCCGACTCGTCCCAGCCGTAGAGGGTGACGGTGCCGTCGTAGGCGTCCACCGTGGCCTTGACCGAGTTGCGGACGTAGTTGACCTGTGTTCCGGAGGACGTGCGGTCACCGCCGGTGCGGGTGTCCTTGGTGGCCTGGGTCCAGTCGACCCGGGTCGAGTTCGGGTAGTCGGCGGTGGTGGTGTACGCGTCGATGATCCAGACGATGCGCCCGTTGACCACCGTCGGGTAGGGGTCGGAGTCCACCGTCAGGAACGGCGCCACCTCCTTGACCCGGTCCACGGGAACCCGGTTGAACAGCAACCGCGAGTTGGAGTTGACCCTCTCGGAGAGCAGCAGGTTGATGTCCCCGAAACGCACTGCGAACGCGGCCTTGTTCAGGAAGTTGCCGACGGGAACGCCACCGCTTCCCTGATAGGTGTACTTGGTCTCGGTGTGTTCCTGCCCGCCACCGGGGGTGTCGAGCTCAACCGGATCCGCTCCCTCGGGGGCCCCGGCGATGACCCAGTGCTTGGATTCCTCACCGAAGTAGATGCGGGGTTGTTCCTGCTTGATCAGGCCTTCGGTCGGGATGCCTCCCGAGAAGTAGGTGGGTTCTCCGTTCGACTCACGCCGGTTGCCGTAGGCCGCCACCAGGCCGTAGCCGTGGGTGTAGACCGTGTGCATGTTGTTCCAGGTGTTGCCCGCCTCGACGGCGTTCAGGTCGAGTTCGCGTGCGGCCACCACGGAGTCCGTCTCCTTGCCGTCCACGTTGTAGCGGTCGACGTCCAGGGTCTTGGGGAAGCGGTAGTAGCCGCGCACCTGCTGGAGTTGCTCGAAGGTCGGGGCGATGATGGCCGGATCCATCAGCCGGATCGCGGGCAGCGCCGCAGCGTCGGTGCGCAACTGGCCGGCGCTCACGCTGTCCACGGCCTCGTAGTCGGTGATCTGCACCGCGTTGATGCCGAAGGCCCCGCGCGTCGCCTCGATGTTGTTTGCTATCCAGGGGCGCTCCAGATCGGGTTCGTTGGGTTTGACCACGAAATTGCGGACCCCCCACGGATATACGGCGGTGAGGATCATCGCGGAGATCACCAGCAGGCCCACCGCGATACCGGGCACACTCCACCTGACCCGCCATGCGTTGTAGAAACACAACAGGGCGCAGATCCCCGCTATCGCGGCGACGATCAAACTGGCCGGGATCCGGGAGGTCGCATCCGTGTAGTTGACGCCCGTGAACAGATTGTTCTGGGTGGTCAGGTAGCCGTAGCGGTCGAGGAAGGAGGCCACCCCGTAGAGCAGCAGCGCCACCCCGAGCAGGATGGAGACCTGCCGCTGGGCAGCCCTGCCCGCGGCTTTGAGGTTCCCCGTTTTCCGGAAGGCCGTGGAGTTCATGGCCCCGGTGAGGAAATGAACCAGCAACGACCCGACGAGACAGACCACCACCATGAAACTCACGTAGCTCAGCACGAATCGCCACCAGGGCAGCTGGAACACGTAGAAGGACGCATCCAACCCGAACACGGCGTCGGGGGTGCCGAATTCGGTGGCGCGGGTCCACGCCAGGAAGGTCTGGGACTGGCTGGCGGCAACCCCACCGCCCAGCAGGCCGGCCACGACGGAGGGCAACAGCATGAGGGTCCGGGAACGCTTGTCCAGGCTGTCGCGCAGCTGAAGCAGCAACTCGGAATCCAGGTTCGCGCGCCGAACCGGGGGACGCAGCCGGTAGGCCAGCACCAGGGAACCGAACAACCCGCCGCCCATCAGCAACCCGAACCCCAGGAACAACCCCACCCGGGCGGCCAGCTGGGTGGTGAACACCGTCGAGGCGGACACGCTGCTGAACCATAGGTAGTCCGTGTAGAACCGGGAGGCCAGCACCACCAGCAGGGCCAGGACCCCGAAGATCAGGATGGAGATCAGCAGCGGGCTCCGGCGCTTCTCGGTGTCGGCTTCGGCTTCCGCGCTCATGCGTTTTCCTCCTTGAACGTTGCCTGCAGGGCATCGGCCAGGCCGGGGACGAGGTCCTCGGCCCCGAGCAGGTCTTCCGGGTTGCTGAGGACGCGGGCCAGGCCGTGCCGCGATCCGTCGCGCAGCGCACCGACCACCACCCGGACGTCGGTGCGGGCCTCGTGGTTGTTCACGAACTCGATGGCCTCGTCGGGGTCGGCGGGCACTTGGGACTCGAACCGGGGTGGCAGGAAAGCGCGTTCCATCGCGATCGCGCATCCGGTCACGGTCGCCGGCCAGGTCAGGCGCGCCAGCCGCGCGGCGATGTCACCGCCGAGCTGGAAGTCCTCCTGTTCGACGGCGGTCAGCGCGTCCGCCGCGGTCTGGGTGACCTTTCCCCGCAGCTGCGGTTCCAGATCGAGCAGCGTCGCGGTCTCCACCAGCGCGAAGAGCCGCGCGGGCTGATCCCATCCGAGCTCCGAGACGTGACGTTCGATGTCGGCCAGGGCCGCGATCAGGCGGCTCGGATCCACCTCAGCCACAGCTGGGCACCTCCTGTGTGGATTGTCCTTCGTTGACCAGCTGCAGCACAGCGATCGCGTCCTTGAGGGTACCCACGGGCACCAGCCTGAGGTCGGTGCGCAGATCCCCCAGGTCGGCGCAGTTGCTGGCCGGCATCAGGAACAGCTTCGCCCCGGCGGCCTCTGCGCCTTTGATTTTCTCCCGGATTCCGCCGATGCCGTACACCTTCCCCGCGGCATCCACCTGACCGGTGCCCGCCACCACCCGTCCCTCGCGCAGCACCCCGTCGGTGATGCGGTCGTAGATGGCCAGGGCGAACACCAGGCCCGCGGAGGGGCCGACGATGCTGGAGTCGATCCGGTAGGAGATCGAGGGTGCGTAGCGGTAACCGATCGAGAGCGAGATCCCGAGGTAGGGGGCGCCGTCGCGTTCCGTGACCGTCGTCACCGTGACGTTCTCGCTGTTGCCGCCGCGCATCACCCTGAACACGATGGGATCCCCGACGGCCCTGGTCTGGATGGCGGTTTTCACCTCTTCGTTGGTGGTCACCTCGCTGCCGTCCACGGCCTCGATGAGGTCGCCGGGCCGCAGCTGCCCGTTCGCGGGCCCGGACAAACTGACCGAGGACACCATCGGCATCTCGGTGACCGCCTGCCCCGCGGCCCTGAGGGCGGCGACGATGGCGTTGACGCGGGAGGAGTCCATCATGGCGACCGCCTCGTTCTGCACCTCGGCGTTGGATTTGCCGGCCGGGTACACGACCTCACGCGGCAGGGCGTCCGAGTCGGCGGCGATGTGCGCCAGCAGCGCCTCGGGAAGGCTGATGCCGGAATCGACCCGCGTGGTGGAGACCGTGGTCATCAGCAGCTTGCCGCCGCTGTTGCTCGTTGGGATGCCGGAGATCTCGATGAGCGGCCCCTCATCGGTGCTTCCCATCACGTCGACGGTCTGCCCGGGACGCCAGGTCACGAACGGCACCGGGATCAGGATCAGACCGGCGGCGAGCAGCACGAACAGCGCCGAGGACACGACGGCCACCATGTTCCGAGACAACTCTCGCCCCTCCTTGCCTGCCGTACGGGTGGCGACAAGCCTACCAAGTGGAGTTGACCGGGTCGTCAGCCCGGATTTCCTTGATCCCGTAGGGTTGAATGGTTTCCGAGAATCGGTTTTCCCGTGTGAAAGGCCTGATGCCCAATGTCAACTCCCGGAGGGTTCGATTTCGAACAGCTCAGACGCATGATGGAGCAGCTCGGCCTCAACGCCGAGGACCTGGATATCAACGAGTTGATGAAACAGATGCAGCGGCTGCAGGCATCCGGTGGGATCAGATTCGGCATCACCCCGGCCGCCCAGGACCCGGATGCCGCCTGGAGGATCACGATCACCGCGGCACGTCATCTCGCCTCGGAGCTGGGCCCTGACCCGTCCCTCTCGCCCGGGGAGAAACTCGCCATCGTCGATGCGGAACGGCTGGCCCAGTCCTGGCTGGACCCGGTGACACGGTTCGCCTCGTCCGGGACGCCCCCGGTCACGCTGCGCCGCGAGGACTGGATCGAATCCACCTCCGCGGGGTGGCGGCGCCTGGTCGAACCGATCATCGACGGGCTCGCCGACGCGCTGCAGCGCGGCACCGCGACCCCCGAGGATCCGCAGTTCGCCGACCTCTCCTCGATGCTCGCCCCCATGATGCGGACCTCGGCGTCGCTGATCTACCGCGACCGGCTGGGCAAGGTGCTGGCCTCGGTCGCCGGCTCCACGCTCACCGGCTCGGAGGTCGGGATCTCCCTGGCCCAGGGCTCGGCGGTGACAGTGCTGCCCGCGAACATCGCCGAGTTCACCCGCGATCTCGACCTGCCGGACGGCGATGTCATGCTCTACCTGCTGCTGCGCGAGGCCTCGAGGCAGCGGCTGTTCCACGGGGTCGGGTGGCTGTCCCCGCAGCTGGATGCGCTCCTGGCCCACTACGCCCGCGAGATCCGGATCGATTTCGAGGCCTTGTCCTCACAGTTGGACATCGGCGGCGAGGAAGTTTCGCTGGAGGACATCGTCGCCGTCGGGGAGAAGGTGCGCGGTTCGTTCTTCAAACCCGCCAGCACCGAACTGCAGCTGGAGATCCTGGGCCGCCTCGAGGTGTTGCTGGCGCTGATCGAGGGCTGGGTGGATCACGTCACGAACCGCGCCGCCTCGAGCTGGATGACCAATTCCGCGCAACTCGACGAGGTGGTGCGTCGACGCCGCGCCTCCGCGGGACCCACCCGCGAAGTGTTCCAGGACCTACTGGGACTGGAGTTGCGTCCCCGCCTGGTGCGTGACGCGGAAAACCTGTGGGCGGCCATGGAACACCGCCACGGGGCCACCGAACGCGACGGGGTGTGGCAGCATCCCGACATGTTGCCGACCGCCCGGCACCTGGAGGATCCCCTCTCCTACGTGCACCCGGCCCACCGGGGAGACGACGATGGCGACTTCGACGCGGAGCTTCGCAAACTGCTTGGCGAGTAGCACTTGACTAAAGTGCCCTCCACGCGGTTGACTATGTACCACGGTACCCGCCCGGGTCGGTTCGCAGGGGAAGGCGAGCCCCCGGGCGGGGCCTTTTTCATTCCCCCGCCGGGTCCGCGTCTCTCGCGCCGTGTTCCGCCACGATCCGCAGCACGTCCGCACCGAACCGGTCCGCCTTCACCGCGCCGATGCCACTGATCCGCAGCAGCTGGGCACGATCCACCGGTTCGGCCTCGGCGATGGCCTGCAGGGTGGTGTCGGTGAAGATCACGAAGGCCGGTTGGGACGCGGCATTGGCGGTCTCCAGCCGCCAGGCCTTCAGGGCGGCCAGGAGTTCCTCGTCGAAGGGCGCCTCGCAACCGGCGTGGCGCCCCAGTTTGCGTTCAGCGGCGTCAGTCAGCTGCTCCCGGCAGACGAAACAGGTCCGGGAACGCACGCTACTGCGCCCGGATCTCCCGGTGCGGGGAGTGGGAACCTGTTCCTCGGGCACGAGGCCCGTCAGGAAACGGGAACGCACACCCCGGCCGCGGGAAGGTTTGCCGGGCCACGAGACCCGGAGCCGCCGACGGGCCCGTGTGACCGCGACGTGCAGGAGCCTCCGTTCCTCCGACAGCGCGGGTTCCTCCTGGCTCAGGGCGAAGGGAACCATGCCCTCGCGCACCCCGACCACGGCCACCGCATCCCATTCGAGTCCCTTGGCGGCGTGCATGGTCGCCAGCGTGACGGCGCTGGTGGCGGGCGGGGTCTCGAGGTTGGCGTGATCGTTCAGCCAGGCGGTGAACTCGGGGACGGTCCAGTTCGGGGTGGCTTCCTGGGCGTCGCGGATCATCTGCGCCAGGGAGTTGATGGACTCCCAGCGTTCCCGCTGCGCACCCATTCCCGACGGGGCCTCCGGGTTCCATCGCAGCTCGGCCAGCACCTCATCCAGCAGCTCCCCCGGGTGGGTTCCGGGATCCCGCTGCGCGGCGCGGTGCAGCCGGTTCACCGCGTCGCGCACCTCGGGACGCTCCCAGAACCGGTCAGTGCCCTTGACCTGGTAGGGAATCCGGGCGGCGTCCAGGGTGGACTCGAAAACCGGTGACTGCGCGTTGATGCGGTGGAGCACCGCGCACTCACCCCACGGGGTGCCCTCGGCGTGCCGTTCCCCCAGCCAGGCGACCACGGCCCGGGCCTCGTCCTCCTCAGTGCCGTCGGCGTGGAACTCGGGGGGCGGTCCCTCGGGGCGCGTGGGATGCAGGTCCCCCGCGCTGGGATGGCGACGCACTATGCGGTTCGCGAGCTGGACGATGCCAGGGCTGGACCGGTAGTTGCGCACCAGCCTCACCTGACGGGCCCCGGGATGTTCGGAGGCGAAACCGGTCAGGCAGTCCGCCCTGGCGCCGGCGAAACCGTGGATGGCCTGCTGGGGATCACCGACCACGCAGATGTCGGGGCGGCCATCCACCCACAGCGACACCAAGCGGTGCTGGATCGCGGAGACGTCCTGGTACTCGTCCACCACGAAGTGCCGGTAGGCGTCCCGGATCTGCTCGGCGACGGCGGGGTGTTCCACCAGCAACGCGGCCGCGCACAGGAGGATGTCGTTGAAATCCACCACCCCGGCGCTGGTTTTGTGTTTCTCGTATGCTTCCATCACCTGGGCCACGCGTTCGGGTTCCACCCCCGCGACCTCACGGCCGCGGGCGAGCCGGGCGTAGCGGCCGGGGGAAACGTTGCTGGACTTGGCCCAGCCGATCTCTCCGATCAGGTCCCGCACCAAGTTCGTGTCGGCGTTGCCGAGCACCCGGTTCGCGGCCCGCCCCACCAGCGGGAAGGGGTTGTCCAACAGTTCCGGGAACTCGGAACCGTAGGCCGTGGGCCAGAAGTAGCGGCACTGGCTGAGCGCAGCGGCGTGGATGGTCCGGGCCGAGACCTTGCGCACCCCGAGCCCCGCCAGCCGCGACTTCAACTCGCCTGCCGCCCGCGTTGTGAAGGTGACCGCGAGGGTCGCGGCCGGGGCGTAACGCCCCTCCCGGACGGCATGGGCGACCCGGTGCGTGATCGCCCGCGTCTTCCCCGTCCCCGCCCCCGCCAACACCACCAGCGGCCGGTCCAGCAGCGTCGCCACCCGTCGCTGCTCGGGGTCAAGGGCGTCGAGGATCGGGTCAGTCACGAGGACCATTCAAACAGGCCGCACCGACAAAACCTGGCCGGCGTCCCACCCCTAAGGTTTTGCCGGTGGCGCGCACTAATGTGATCGGTCGCGGGGAAGGAGAGGATCATCGCAGTGGACAGGAGATCGGCCGAGTGCTGGGAGGAGTTGATCGACGCCCTGGCGGCGTGGCTGGACGAACTGCGCCCCGGGCCGCTGGAACGGGTGCGGATCATCACTTCCTCGGCCGCCACCGCACGCCTGGCGGGACAGGCCCTGGCCGCCCGGATCGGCATCCTGGCAGGGGTGGATCTGATTCCGGCCGACCGCTGGGTGGCGCAGCTGCAGGCGGAACTGGGCGACGGGGAATCGTCCCCGTGGCGAGGCCTGGCATTGGAACTGGCGATCCGGGAGGTCCTCCAGGACCCGGAGTTCCGGGATTCGCATCCCGTGGTGGCAGAGCATCTCAGAGCAGGCCCGGGCAGGCTGCGCGGCACCTCGCAACGCCTGGCAGTCCTGCTGCGCCGCTACTCGGAGCACCACCCGGACCTCCTGGCCCGCTGGCTCGCCGACCCCGAGGAGGCCGCCGAGGAACTACCGGGGCACCTGCGCTGGCAACCGGAGCTGGCGGTGCGCGTCACCGAGATCCTCGAATGGGATCCGGTCGAGGAGCTGACGCGGCTGCGCGCCGCCCTGGCGGAGACGCCCGGACCGGCCACGGCCGTGCTGCACTGCCCCGACCTGCCCGCGGCGACGCAGCTGCTGGTGGAGGCCATCGACCGGGTCCGGGATGTCCTAGTCCTGAAGCTTGTAAACGCCGCGGTGCCGGAGAGGATCACCTGGCTGGGTTCCCACGATCCCCTGCGGCAGGCCGAGGTGTTGCGCGAGGAACTGTGCCGCATCCTGCAGGAGGATCCCGGCCTGGAGCCACGCGACGTCCTGGTGGTCGTTCCCGATCCCGCGGCTTGGTGGCCCGCCCTCGGCCTGGCCTTCGCGCCACTCGAGGGCAGTTCTCACCCGGGCCGGCGCCTGCGGCTCCAGGCACCCCCCGAGGTCCGGATCCCCAACCCCGTGCTGCGCACCTTGGCCGAAGCCACCGGGCTGCGGGATTCCCGCGCCACCGCCAGTTCCCTGCTGGACCTGCTGAGCCTCACGCCGATCTCTTACCGCTGGCGGCTGCCGGAACGCGACGAACTGGCCCGGCTGATCGACGCCGCCGGGATTCGCTGGGGCCTCGACGCCCAGCACCGCGCGGACCAGGGGCTTCCCGGGATCGCTCAGAACACCTGGGCCCGGGGCCTCGACCGGCTGCTGGCCGGGCTCACCCTGGCCCCCGGGAGCACCGCCCTGCCCATCTCCGGCGTGGATGCCGTCGGTACATCGGAGCTGGAGCTGATCGGTTCGCTCACGGAGATTTTCACCCGGCTGCGGCGCTACGCGGCCACCGCCGAACCCGCCACCCTTCCGGAATGGGTCGCCCGGGCCCGGGGATTGCTTGACGAGCTCGTCGACCTGCCCCCCGGAGACGACTCATTGCTCCAGGAGGCCACCTCCCGTTTGGCGCGGCTGGCGGAGGAGGGGTCCGCCAGCCCCGTCAGGGTGACGGCCTCCGACTTCACCCGGCTGCTGGAGCAGCTCGCCGCCGAACCCACGCCGCGCTTGGGGATCGGCAATGGCAATCTCACCGTCGTCGGCCCGGGAGAACTCAAGGGCGTGGCCTTCCCCGTGGTCGTGTTGCTCGGTTTCGAGGACGGCGGGCTCGATCCCGTTCCTGACGCGATCCCCGGCATCCTGCCGGATCCCGGACAGGAGCGCCTGGAGGACCTGCTGGATCACGCCTGGGCCGCCCGGCACCTGGTGGTGGTGCACCAGCACCGCTCCGAGACCACCGACGCCGTCCTGGAGCACCCGACCACCCTCACCTGGCTGTGGCGCCGGCTGGGTGTCACACCCGAACTGCGGGAGGTGCCCCTGGCATCGCATTCGGAGAGGAACTTCACGGGCCCCTACCCGAGTTTCGACGCCTCCTCCTTCGAAATGGCCCGCCGCCTGCGAACCGGGTCCGCCGGGGCCGCACCGGCCAGCGCGGTGCGTCGCAGGGCCGCCCTCCAGCTGCCCGTCGGCGACGACACCGGCCCCATGTCCCTGGACGAGGCGGCCCGGTTCCTGCGCGATCCCGCGGCCGCGTTCCTGCGTGAGCGGGCGGGGATCCGGGGAAGCTTCGCACCGGAGATCAGCGACGACCTGCCGCTCAGCGCGGCCGGGTTGGACGCCTGGGGGATCCGTTCCCGGCTGCTGGTAGCGGCCCGCGGCGGGCAGCCCCCCGACGAGGCGATCCGCGCCGAGGCCCGCAGGGAGCTGCTGCCCACCGGCCCCATGGGTGGTGCGGCTCTCGACGCGGACGTGGAACTGGTCCGGCGGCTCTGGCAGCAGGCCCGCCCGGACTGGGACCGCCCGGTCCGCGACGTCCCCGTCGACCTGGACTGCTCCGGCCTGCGGCTGACGGGCACGGTGCGGCTGCGCGGCGACGAACTGGTGGTCATCTCCCCCAGCGACCTTCCCCGTCCCCTGTTCGAGCCGTGGGTGCAGCTGCTGGCACTGGCGGCCTCCGGGTTCAGGACGCGGGCCCGCATCCACCACCTGCGACGCCACTACGGCGAGTTCTTCCCGGGATCTGTGACGCTCAACCCACCCCAGGAGGCAGCCGCGCACCTGGAGGTTCTGGTGCGAGGCGCCCGCCTGAGTCGTTCCAGGCTCGTCCCGGTTCCCGCGGAACCGGCCCGGGCGCTGGCAAAGTCGGCCCGGGAACGAAGATTCAACGGCGCCGACTGGGATCTGCCCACCAACAGCTGGAACTCCCCCTGGGCCTGGCGCCCGGAGCACTGGGAGCATTTCTACACCGGCCCCGCCTCGGAACTGTTCACCGATCCACCCCAGGATGGCGACCCGGCGGGTCCCGAACGTTTCGGCGCCTTCGGGGGCTGGGCGCTGGCCCTGCACTCCCCCCTCCTGGAGGCCGCGCGATGATTCCGTTCGAGATCACCGATTCCCTGCCCGATGGCCCGATGCTGCTGGAGGCCAGCGCCGGAACGGGCAAGACCTGGACCATAGCGGGGCTCGCGGCACGCCACATCGCCGAGGCGGGAGTGGGAATCGGAGAGCTTTTGCTCATCACCTTCAGCAATGCGGCCGCCGTGGAGCTGCGGGGGCGGGTCCACTCCCGGATCGCTTCCGTTGCGAATGATCTGGGGATTCTGCTGGCGGGCGGCCCCGAACCTGTGGACCCGGTATCGCGGCTGCTCGGGGCGGACCGCCACGTCCAACGCCACCGGGAACGGCTCCAGGTTGCCCTGGACCACTTCGGAACCGCGACGATCACCACCATCCACTCGTTCTGCCAGGGACAGTTGGAGAGCCTGGGGGTGCTGGGGGACTGGGACGGCGCCGACGAGGTGACCGCCGACGTCTCCACCCTGGTGCGCGAGTGCGCCACCGACGAGTACCTGGCCAGCTACCTCCATCACCCCGACCCGCCGCTGGACGCGCGCCGCGCGCTTCTGATCGCCGCCACAGCGGCCCCGTCGCGGCTTCCCTTCGCCTCGGCCAACCAGGAGCTGTTGGACTTCCAGGAACGGGTGCGGGCCCGTTTCGCGGCGCGCCGGCGCGCCCTGGGGCTGGTCAGCTTCGACGACCTGCCGGGCAGGCTGCGGTCCCTGGTCACCGACTCCCCGGTCGCCGAGCATGTGCGTGCAGAGCTCCGGCGCCGTTTCCCCGTGGTGCTGGTCGACGAGTTCCAGGACACCGACCCGGACCAGTGGGCCATCCTGCGGCGCACCTTCGTGGACGCGGACGCGATGATCACGCTGATCGGCGATCCCAAGCAGTCGATCTACGGCTTCCGCAGCGCGGATCTCGGCTCCTACCTGGAGGCCACGCGGGTGGTCCGGCACCGCGCCACCCTGGAGACCAACCACCGGAGCGAACCCGGGGTGGTCGCGGGGGTGACGAACCTGTTCGGGGACCTCTGCCTGGGTGATTCGGACATCCGGGTCACCCCCGTGCGTCCCGCCCGATCCCCGGATGAGGAGGTCCTGGTTCTCGACGCCGCCCCCGCGGCCCGCATCTGGCTGCGCGGGCACGGCCCCGGGGCCACCGAAAACCCGGAACGCGCAGTGACGGACGACGTGGTGGCGCACGTGCGGGCGCTGCTGGCCGGGGCGCGGTTCCGCAGCGGCGGAGGGGAACGGCCCGTCGGTCCCCGGGACATCGCGATCCTCACCCGGACCCGCGGCCGGGGCCTGGCCCTGGTCTCCGAGCTGCGCACGGCGGGACTGCCCGCCACCTGGCACGGTCCCGGTTCCGCCCTCGACTCCCCGGCCGTGGCCGACTGGCTGGCGGTACTCGCCGCCGTCGCCCAGCCGACCCGCGCCCGCATTCTCCAGGCCGCCCTGGGTGAGCTGCTCGGCCTGCCCGCCACCGACCTGCTGGCCGGACGCGACGAAACCCCCGCGTCGCAACGGGTCCACGAGCTGGCCCGGTGCTTCGCGGCCGGTGGGGTGGCCTCGCTGGTCGGTGAGCTGCTGGCGGGTCTCGGTCCCCACCTGGCCCGGTTCGGGGACGGGGAACGCCACCTGGCGGACCTGACCCGGGTCGGTGAGCTGCTGCTCGGGTCGGACGCCACCGACCTCGACGGACTTCACGCCTGGCTCGTCGCCCGGGCCGCCACCCCGGGCGATGAACCGGCCACCCGCCTGGCCTCCGACGAGGCGGCGGTGCGGGTGTGCACCATGCATTCGGCGAAGGGCCTGGAGTTCCCGATCGTGTTGTTGCCGCAGGTGAGCGTCACGGAGGTGAACCTGCGCGGCGCCTTTCCCTATCTGAACGCGGCCGGCCGCCGGGTGCTGCACGTCGGCGCCCGCCCCGGCAATCGCGACGAGCTGTCCACCATCGCCCGGCAACAGGCGCGCGACGAGGAACTCCGCCTGCTCTACGTGGGCCTCACCCGCGCCAAGCACCTGGTGATCGCCTGGCACGTGATGGACCGCAGGGCGTCCTCGGGGCCGTTGACGGCGCTGCTGTGCCGCGACCGCTCGGTCCCGCGGCTTCGCCCCGAATATCCCAAGCTGCCCCCCGCCTTCGGTTTCGACCCGGACCTGGTGCACCTGTCCCCGATCACCGCACCCCCCTGGGGGTCCGGCCTGCCGGCCCCCACCCCCGGGCCGGGGTCCGGGGAGCTCCGGCTCGCCCGTTTCACCCGCGACATCGACCAGGACTGGCGTCGCACCTCCTATTCCGGGCTGACCGCGAACCTCCACGAGAACGCGCCGGACGAACCGGAGGAACTCGACCTGCCTCCCGGGGAAACCGACGGCCCCGCCACGCCCTCCCCCATGAACGACCTGCCCGCCGGGGCGCGTTTCGGGACCCTCGTTCACGAGGTCCTGGAAGGGGCGGACTGGACCGACCCGGGGCACGTGCAGCAGGTGGTGGCCGCGCGGGCCCCTGCCTTCGGGCTGGACCGGGAACAGGCGCAGCGGCTCGCCGACGCCCTCCGTCTGGTGGTCACGACCCCGCTGGGGGGGTTGTGGGACGGCGCCCTGGCGGACCTGCCCGTCGCCGAGCGGCTGGCGGAACTGGACTTCGACTTGCCCTTGGGGGATCACGGCCCGGCCCGTGTGGTCGCGGACCTGGCGGAGGCGATGTCCAGGCACCTGCCCGCCTCCGATCCGCTCGCCCCCTACCCGGCCCGGCTGCTCGCCACCGACGCCGCACGCGCGTCGTTGAAGGGCTTCCTGACCGGTTCGATCGACGTGGTGCTGAAGCTTCCCCGGGAAGGTTTCGTGGTGGTGGACTACAAGACGAACCGGTTCCCCGTCCCGCCGGAGCAGGAGCTGTCCGTCGAGCACTACCACCCGTCCGCGATGGCGGAGGCGATGATGCAGGCCCACTACCCGTTGCAGGCGCTGCTGTACTGCGCCGCCCTGCACCGTTTCCTGGCCTGGCGGCTTCCCGGTTACTCGCCCGACAAGCACCTGGGCGGGGTGGGTTATCTGTTCGTGCGGGGCATGGCCGGGCCCGGGACCCCGGTGGTAGCGGGTGGCCGTTGCGGGGTTTTCGAGTGGTTCCCGCCGGCCGAACTGGTGGTGGAGGTCTCCGATCTGTTGGGAGGTGGGCGGTGAGAGGACCGGAGGTTCCCGTGGCGGCCACGGGACTGCTGAGGGCCTTTGCCGAGGCCGGGATGATTCACGTGGCCGATTTCCATCTGGCCCGCCGGATGGCCGCGTACTGCGGGGAGAGCGACGACCAGGTGCTGCTGGCCCTCGCTCTGACGGTGCGGGAGCTGCGCCTGGGTTCGGTGTGCCTGGACCTGGCCTGCGCGCCCGAGTTGATCGTTCCGGGCGAGGCCGACGACGGATCGGTTGTGGAACCCGTCGAGCTGCCCTGGCCGGAACCGCAAGCGTGGGCCGCAGCGGTGGCGGCCTCATCTGCGGTGGCGGGCCCGGGGACCGGGCCGCGGCCGTTCCGCCTGGCCGATGGTCTGCTGTACCTGGACCGGTTTTTCACGGAGGAACAAGAACTGGCCGCACGCCTCAGGCACCGCAGCGCGCTGCCGGACCTGCCCTCCCTCGAACCTCCCGCGCCCGGGCCCGGCATGGTGCCCGACCCCACCCAGGATGCCGCGGTCCGGGCGGCCACCAGGGCCCGCACCTGCGTCATAACGGGCGGTCCCGGGTCCGGCAAGACGACGGTGGTCTCCCGGATCATCGATGCGCTCGCCCCCCGGGGACCGGTAACCGTCGCCCTGACCGCCCCCACCGGGAAGGCCGCCACCCGCTTGGAGACCGCGGTGCGCGGCAGGTTGCGGTACCCGGAACGGGTCGCCCTGACCGCCGGCACGCTGCACCGGATCATCGGCGTTGTCCCGGGCCGCGCGGAACACACCTACGGCGCGCTGAACCCGTTGCCCTTCGACGTGGTGATCGTGGACGAGACGTCGATGGTGTCGATCACGCTGATGTCGTGGCTGCTGGAGGCGGTGGCCGACTCCACCCGGCTGGTCCTGATCGGCGACCCGAACCAGCTGGCCTCCGTGGAGGCGGGGGCGGTGCTTGCCGACATCTCCGCCGCTCCGGACCTGATCACATCCCCGGGAGGGCCGGCCGTGGTGCGGCTCGGCGGCAGCCACCGCAACCTCGACGACGTGGCCCGGCTGGCCGATTCCATCCGCGACGGCGACGCGGACGGCTGCCTGGCGCTGCTGGAACGATCGGCGACGTGCACGCTCACCCCATACAGCGGCACCGAGTCGCTCACCGACCTGCCTGCGCTGGCCTCCGACGTCGAGGCCGCCGCCCGCGATGCCCGGGGCGCCGCGCTGGCAGGTGACGGCGACCGGGCCGTGCGGGCCCTGGAGCAGCACCGGTTGCTGTGCGCGCACCGGGAGGGGTCCTTCGGCACCGGGCACTGGCAGCAGGCGGTGCGCAGGCACTTGGCTGCGACGCTGCCCGGTTACGCACCTGAGGTCGGCCAGTACCCGGGGCAACCATTGATCGTCACCCGCAACTCGGATGTGGTCAGCAATGGCGATGTGGCGGTGATCGTCGACAGCGATGGACGGCTGCTGGCCGCCGTGGACCGGGGCGGTCAGGCGGAGTTGCTGAACCCGCTGTTGCTGGAAGCGGCACAGGAACTGCACGCCATGACCATCCACAAGTCGCAGGGCAGCCAGTTCGAGCGGGTCAGCGTGATCCTGCCCCCTCAGGGATCACCACTGCTGACCCGGGAGCTGCTGTACACGGCCGTCACCCGCGCCGAATCGGGGGTCCAGCTGTACGGCTCTCCCGAGGCGCTGCGGAAGGCCATAGGGACCCGGGCCAGACGGGCGAGCGGTTTGGTCAGGACCGCGGCCCCTGGAAACGAGAAACGCTAATCTTGGAACGCTGAACAGAAAGAGGCCCAAGCATGTCCGTTTTCGAGCACGTCCGACTGGTCCCCGCCGATCCGATTCTGGGATTGACCGAGGCGTTCAAGGCGGATGAGCGCACTTCCAAGGTGAACCTCGGGATCGGTGTCTACCTCGATGAGAACGGACAGCTGCCACTGATGGAATGTGTCCACGCCGCCGAGGACCGGCTGGCCGCGGCCGCGAAACCACACGCCTATCTACCCATCGACGGGCTCCCGGGCTACGTCCGCCTGGTGCGGGAGCTGGTCTTCGGCGCCGATTCGCCCGCCGTCACGCAGGGCCGCATCGCAACGGTGCAGAGTCTCGGTGGCACCGGCGCGCTGAGAGTCGGCGCCGATTTCATCGCTACCCTGAGCCCCGGCGCCCCCGTCCTGATCTCGGATCCGTCGTGGGAGAACCACCGGGCAATCTTCACCCGCGCCGGCTTCACCGTCGGCGCGTACCGCTACTACGACGCCGAGGCCAAGACCATCGACTTCGAGGGCATGATCGCGGACCTCGAGGCGGCACAGCCGGGCACCGTCGTGGTGCTGCACGCCTGCTGCCACAACCCGACCGGTTACGACCTCAACCCTGAGCAGTGGGGCCGAGTGATCCGAGTCATCACGGATCGTGAGATGATCCCGTTCCTCGACATGGCCTACCAGGGTTTCAGAGCCGGGGTGGCCGAGGACGGGGCCGTGATCTCCCGTTTCGCGGAGGCCGGACTGCCGGTGTTCGTCTCCACATCGTTCTCGAAGTCCTTCGGGCTCTACGGCGAACGCGTAGGCGCCCTGCACATCGTCTGCCGGGACGCGGAGGAGGCCACCCGCGTGCTGTCGCAGGTGAAGATCTGCATCCGCACCAACTACTCGAACCCTTCCACCCACGGCGCGGCCATCGTGGCCGAGGTGCTCGGCGACCCCACCCAGCGGACCTCGTGGGAGCAGGAACTCGGCCGGATGCGCGACCGCATCAAGCGGATGCGGATCCGCCTCGTAGAGGCCCTGCGGTCCGAGGGCGTCGGGGACATGGACTTCATCGCCCAGCAGGCCGGCATGTTCAGCTACTCGGGTCTGACCCGGGACCAGATGCTGGCGCTGCGCCGCGACCACGGCATCTACGGCACCGAGAAGGGCCGGATGTGTGTCGCGGCCCTCAACGACGGCAACCTGGAGGCCGTCGCGAAGGCCATTGTCGCGGTCCGGGACCGCTGAGCCGATTTCCGTCACGCCGAGGCGATCAGGAACATCAGGACGATGATGTAGACGCTGTTGAGCAGCACCCAGAAACGACCGAGATAGAAATGGAACGCCGTCTTGCGGTAGGCGAGGACACTGGGCGCATCAGCCCGGCCCTGCTGCTTTCGCGGGTCCGGGCCGATGTAGTAGTCCTTCAGAGTCCAGCCGGGCCTGGCCCCGAATCGTGACGTGCCCTCCAGATGGATTTTCCCACCCTCGGCCAGGGTCCTGAGGCTGCGGTGCGCCAGCAGCACACCCAGCCACATGAAGATGGCGTGGTCGAGGGCCGCGTAGTCCAGGAAGGCCTGGATCTGCAGCCAGACGGGTTTGGCGAAGCCCAGCAGCGAGGCGAAGGTTTCCTTCCACGGATCAGCCTCGCTGACGTATCCGCAGGCTATGGCGAAACCACCCACCAGCAGCAGCCGGAACAGGGCACCGAACATGCAGGGCCACTGCGGTTTTCGGCTGGTCACCTCCCCCGCCACCAAGGAGACCACGACGAAACCCACCAGTGCCAGGTTCGCGACCATCACCCAGTTCAGGTATCCCCTGATGGGCGGGAACAGCAATCCCGGCAGCACCACGATTGCTGTGATGTAAACCGCCATCCTGGCCCGCGAGTACAACCAGCGCACACAGGCCACGAACCTACGCTCCCAGAAAGCCATCCGGTACGCGTTCATCTCGCGCCGCAGGCGTTCCTTCTCCGACTCGGCCGGGGGCCCCGGGGCTCGCCCCTCGGAAACGGGAATGGCCACGGCGTCGACCTCGGTCGGTGTGGCCCACGACCCCACCCTCGGTTGCATCTGCGTCGAGGGCGGTTGCGCCGGGGCCTGCTGCTGGCGGGGTGCCGGCCGCACCGGGGGCAGCGGCGCCGTGACGGCGGGCAGCTCCACGGTCGGGGTGTCGTCCTCGAAGGAACGTGGATTCTCTCGCAAGTTCTCTCCTTAACATGCCCCCAAGTGCAAGCGGCTGCTGTTCAGTCGAGGTAGTCGCGAAGCACCTGGGAACGTGACGGGTGCCGCAGCTTGCTCATGGTCTTCGACTCGATCTGGCGGATGCGTTCCCGCGTCACCCCGTAAACCTTGCCGATCTCGTCGAGGGTCTTCGGCTGGCCGTCGGTGAGCCCGAAACGCATTGAGACCACACCCGCCTCCCGTTCGGAGAGGGTGTCCAGGACGTCGTTGAGCTGTTCCTGCAGCAGGGTGAAGTTCACCGCGTCCGCGGGCACGACAGCCTCGGAGTCCTCGATGAGGTCGCCGAACTCGGAGTCGCCGTCCTCGCCGAGCGGGGTGTGCAGGGAGATGGGTTCGCGCCCGTACTTCTGGACCTCGACGACCTTCTCCGGGGTCATGTCGAGTTCCTTCGCCAGCTCCTCCGGGGTTGGTTCCCGGCCGAGGTCCTGCAGCATCTGCCGCTGCACACGGGCCAGTTTGTTGATGACCTCCACCATGTGAACGGGGATGCGGATGGTGCGGGCCTGATCGGCCATGGCCCGGGTGATGGCCTGCTTGATCCACCAGGTGGCGTAGGTGGAGAACTTGTAGCCCTTGGTGTAGTCGAACTTCTCCACGGCGCGGATCAGGCCCAGGTTGCCCTCCTGAATCAGGTCGAGGAACAGCATCCCGCGGCCCGTGTAGCGCTTGGCCAGGGAGACGACGAGCCGCAGGTTCGCCTCGAGAAGGTGGTTCTTGGCGTTGCGCCCGTCGTTCGCGATCCACTCGAAGTCCTCGAGATCCTCCGGGAGAACGGGGTTCTCGGTATCCGAGATCCGTTCCTCCGCGAAGAGCCCGGCCTCGATCCGTTTGGCCAGCTCCACCTCCTGGACGGCGTTGAGGAGTGCGACCTTGCCGATCTGTTTCAGGTAGTCCTTGACGGGGTCGGCGGTCGCGCCGGCCGAGACGACCTGCTGTTCCGGTTCGTCGGCGTCGTCCTGGTCCGAGAGGGAGAAGCCCTCCTCCTCGACGAGTTCCTTCTCGAGGGTGGCCTCTTTCTCCTCCACGAACTGGGAGTCGTCCACCTCGTCGAGGGAGCGTTTCTTGCCCCCGACCTTCAGCACGACGTCGTTGCCGTCGCGCTGCACCTCGACCTCGATCTCCCCCGACGTGAGCTGCGCGATGGTCGGTTCGGTGCCCTCCGCGCTCGCCTTCGACTTCGCCCGGGAGCGGGTTGACTTGGTGGCTGCCGCCTTGGTGGCCTTCGTTGTGGTCCTGGTTCTCTTGGCGGCGGTTGTCCCGTCCGTGGCCTTCGTGGTCTTGGTGGCGGCGGTTTTGGTCCTGGTCGTTTTCGATGCGGTGGCCCTGGTCCCCGCGGCCTTGGTCCTGGTCGCCGTCGTCGCGGCGGTCCTGGTTCCGGTCGCCTTCTCCTTGTCCTCGGGTTTTGTTGCCTTCGTGGCGCGGGTGCGCTTCGTGGCGGGCTTGGTTTCCTTCTCCACGGTTGCAGTGGTGGTCTTCCTCGCGCGACTACGGGTGGTCTTCGGAGCCTGTTCGGAGCTCGAGCCAGAGGTCACAGCGGTTTCTCCTCGCATCTGGGCACAGAACACCCCGTTGCGGTCAAGGGGTGTCAAAATCCATCTTTCCACGGGCTCCCCCGACACTCAAACACGACTCTCCTACGGGATCCTCCCCACCTTCAGCCCGGCCGGCCGCCCCCGACGTCATACCACGGTCTGACGCACCCCTGAGATAACGATTGGGTCACAATTTCGGGAACCTTTGACCTGCCAGGCGCGTTTTGATGGGTGTAGACGTCAGAAAGGCGGATCCAATGATCACGACTGCGCGAACCCGTAGCACCGACGGCATCGATGGTAAGGATGCCGTGGGGCTCTACCTGGACGCGATAGCCAAGACCCCTCTGCTGAGCGCCGAGGAAGAGGTGCAACTGGCCCGGGCCATAGAGGCCGGGTTGTTCGCCCGCGAAATCCTCGACGGCAACGAGACCACCTCGACGGACGCCACTCGCGAAGAACTGGAACAACTCGTCGAACTCGGCGATCAGGCCATGCAACGATTCATCAAGGCGAACCTGCGCCTGGTGGTCTCCGTGGCCCGCAAGTACGGCCGCGCCCAGATGCCGCTGCTCGACCTGGTGCAGGAAGGCAACACCGGCCTGATCCGCGCCGTGGAGAAGTTCGACTACACCAAGGGTTTCAAATTCTCCACCTACGCCACATGGTGGGTGAGGCAGGCCATCTCTCGCGGCATAGCCCAGCAGGGCCGCATCGTGCGGCTGCCCGTGCACGTGGCCGAACAGGTCAACCAGGTCTCCGCGGTGCGCCGCAACCTGGAACGCACCCTGGGCCGCGAACCCGAGGTCGGCGAGATCGCCGATGAACTGAACCTGGCCGAGGAGAAGGTCATCGACCTGATCCGCTACGCCCGCGACCACGTATCCCTCGACGCGCCCGTCGAAACCGACGGCGACACCGCGCTCGGCGACCTGATCGCCCGCGAAACCGCCCCCGGCCCGGACGAAGTGGTGCTCGACGCGGAGGAACGCGCCCGTCTCGACGGGATGCTCTCCGCCCTCGACGACCGCTCCGCCGACGTGGTGCGGCGCCGCTACGGCCTCCTCGACGGCCGCCAGGCCAAGCTGGCCGATATCGGGCAGCACTGGGGGATCACCGCCGAACGGGTCCGCCAGATCGAGCGCCTCGCCCTGGCCAAGATGCGCGAATACCAGGCCGCCGCCTGACCGCCATCCCTGGTCCGGCTCACCCGACGAGCCGGATCAGCCCTTCCTGGGCGCAGGAGGCCACCAGTTTCCCGTCCTGGAACAGCCTGCCCTGGCAGAACCCCCGGGCCCCGGAGGCCGAAGGCGAGACCATGTCGTAGAGCAGCCACCGGTCGCAGTGGGCCGGGCGGTGGAACCACATCGCGTGATCGATGGAGGCGGTCTGCAGGTTCGGGGACAGGAACTCCACCTCGTGTTGCACGGTGGAGACGCTGAGCAGCAACAGATCCGTCAGATAGGCCAGCACGGCCGCGTGCAGGCGCGGATCCTCCGGCATGGCGTCCTGGGTGCGCACCCAGGCCCGCATCACTCCACCGTTCTGGCTCGGCACCGGGGTGGAGGCCAGCCGCACGTCGAGGGCGTCCCACTCCGACAGCATCCGGATCGGGGCCCCAAACCGTTCCTCCAGCACCTGCCCCAGCGGTGAGGAATCCTCGGGTGCGGCCACCGACTCGGGTTGTACCGCCGAATGGCTGAATCCCTCCTCCGGTTCCTGGAAGGAGACGTTCAGGTCAAAGATCACGTCGTCGTGCTGGCGGGTGATCACCCGTCGCGCCGAGAAGGTGCGGCCGTCCCGGACGTGCTCCACCCCGAACCGCAGCGGCTCCTCGCGGCTGCCGGGCCGCAGGAAATATCCGTGCAGCGAGTGCACCACCCGGTTCTCGGGAATGGTCCGCATCGCGGCCACGAGGCTCTGCGCCATCACCTGCCCGCCGAACAGCCGCTGCCACTGGGTGTCCGGTTGCGGGCCCCGGAACTTTCCCTTGCCGACCTCGACGAGGTCGAAGAGCTGCATCAGGTCATCTGTGGTGTCTGGCACCCGACCATTATCGCCCGATCCTTCCCATGGCCTGGGAGATCCGTTTTGCCGAGACGGGCACCAGGGTGCGCGTCCCCTGCGCGAACAGGCTGACCCGGAACTCCTCCAGCAGGAACGCGATCTCCTCCACGTCCGCGGGCAACGGCCCGGGAGGCTGGGCCTCGCACAGCTGGCCGTAGCGGGCCTCCAGCTCCATGATCTCGGAGCGGTTCCGCTCGTCCCTGGCGGGATTCCTGCCGCGGGTGACAAGACGGGTCCCGCAGGCCTCGATCCACACGGGGATGCGGTCGAACCACGGATCCGGGGTGGCGGAGATGAACCGTTTGAAGGTGAGGTTGGCCAACTGCTCGGTGATGTCCGCGCGCACCTCGTCGTCCTCCGGCAGGGCGGCGAGCCGCCGCTCCACCACCGCCTGGGCGGCCAGGGCCCTCGCCGCGGTGCCGACCACGGCGGCCGTGGCTGCGGGGCAGTCGGCGCGCACCACCTCCGCGACGCGCTGGAATTCCTGCCCGTCACGGACCCGCACCGGATCCGTGGCCGCCCGCAGCAACCTGTCGGATGCCTTCAGCCAGGCGTCTTCCAACAGCTCCGGGACCGAGCCGTACCGGCTCGCCCCGAGGGCCAGCTTCTCGGGGTTTCCGAGGTGGGAGACCACCCAGCGGATCGGCGACGGATTCACCAGCGTGAGCAGGCGCCGCACCCCCGCGGCGTGGAGGCGTTCCGCTTTCACGGCCGAATCCACCACCTGCACCCCGACGCTGCCTCCCTCGTCCACCAGGCAGGGATGACCCACAACTCCCCCGCCGAGGCGCTGGGTCAGGGGCAGCTTCCCGAAGTCCCAGTCGGTGCGGCCCGTTGTCGCGATCCGCCCCGCGGAGCGGGTCAGCCGCGATGCCACCTTCGCGCTGAGCCGGGTCTTCAAAGCCACCAGGTCCTCGCCCCGGCCCACCTCTTTGCGCCCCTCGACCACGACGAAGGTCGGTCGCAGGTGGGAATCCACGGCCTCGGGCCGCCAGTCACCGGAGGCCACCCGCTCCCCCGTGAGGGCGGTTAGTGCCCTTCCCAGCGCCTCGGGGAAGGCGGTCTCGTCGCCCGCTCCCCGTTCCCGGAGCCAGGCCACTGCGCGGCGGGCGAAGTCGGGGGCGGGCACGAAGGAGGTGCGGATCCTCTTGGGGAGGCTGCGGATCAGGGCGGTCGCTAGGTCCTCGCGCAGCCCCGGCACCTGCCAGGTGAAGGGTTCGGGTTCCAGGACCCCGAGTTGTTCCAGCCGCACCTCGATCGTCACGCCGTCGTGTCCCGCCCCGGGGTCGTAGACGTAACTGACGGGCAACTCCAGTCCCGAGACCTGCCACCGGTCGGGGAAGTCGGCGACGCTGAGCGCCCCGGGGTCGGTCATGCAGTCCGCGGGTGTCAGCCGCAGCGCGGAGTCGTCTCCCAGGGATTTCACGTACTTGTCGAAGGTGGCCCCGGAAACCACGTCGGCGGGCAGCCGGGCGGCGTAGAAGTCGTGGAGGGCCTGGTCGGAGATCAGCAGCTCCGGTCGGCGCATCCGGTCGGTGAGCCTTTCGGCCTCGTCGTAGGCGAACCGGTTCGCCATCACCACCGGGTTGCGGGTCTCCCATTCCCGTTCCACCAGCCCGGTGCGGATGAAGATCTCCCGGGCCTGTTCGGGATGGCTGGTCGCGTAGTTCGTGCGGCGCCCGGAGATGATCGGCACCCCGAACAGGGTGACGGTCTCGCTGGCGGTGACCGTGGCGCTTCGGGGTGAGAACGTCGGTTCGGAGAGGGTACGGGTCACCAGGTCCCCGGCGGCACGTTCGATCTGTGCCGCGGTCACCGGGCCGACGGTGCGCGCCCACAGCCGAGAGGTCTCGACCAGCTCGTAGGCCACCACCAACGGGGGCGTGGACCGCGAGCACGCCGAACCGGGCGCGATGGCGAACCGGGCGCCCCGCGCGCCCTGGTACTCGGTCAGGGGACGGCGCCTGCCCTGCACCTTCGGGGGTGGCGGCAGGGCCAGCCCGATGTTGGACAGCAACCCGGTGAGCAAACAGTCGAGGACGACATCCATCGCCGCGTCTCCCTCGCCGGGCAGATCCAGTTCCCTGCACACCTCACGAAGCTGGGAGACGAGGTCCTCCCATTCCCGGAACCGCACGAAGTGCAGGAACTCGGCCCGGCACAGCCTGCGGAACGCGCTTCCGGAGAGTTCCCTGCGGCGTCTCCTGAGGTATTCCCAGACGTTCAGCAGGGCCTCGAAGTCGCCGCCCGCCAGGGAACCCCTGCCCTGTTTTACGGGACGGGTGCCGGTGTGGACGGTGTGGCGTCTGGGCTCTCCGTCTGCGGGAGAGTCGGTTTCACCGGCGGGCGGTTGCGTGAAACGCCGGTGCAGTTCGTCGGTGGCCTGTTGGTGTTCGCTGGGGCGTTCCCGCACGTCTGGCACCGTCAGTCCGGCGACGATCACCTGCACCTGGCGCAACGCACCCCTCCGGGCTCCCTCGATGAGCATCCGACCGAGCCGGGGATCGACGGGCATCCGCGCCAGCAGGCGTCCCGTGCGGGTGAGCCGCACCCGTTCGTGGCGGCGACGCGGTTTGATCGCGCCCAGTTCCTGCAGCACCCGCAGGCCGTCGCTGATCTGGGATGCGACCGGGGCCTCCACGAACGGGAAGTTCTCGATCTCACCGAGTCCGGCCTGGGCCATCTGGAGGATGACGGTGGCCAGGTTGGTGCGCAGGATCTCCGGTTCCGTGAACTCGGGACGGGAGTTGAAGTCCTCCTCGCTGTAGAGCCGGATCGCGACCCCCGGGCCGAGCCGGCCGCAGCGGCCCGCCCGCTGGTTGGCGCTGGCCCGCGAGACCGGCTCGATCGGCAGCCGCTGCACCTTGGTGCGCGCCGAGTAACGGGAGATGCGGGCCGTGCCGGCGTCGATCACGAACCGGATGCCCGGCACCGTGATCGAGGTCTCGGCGACGTTGGTGGCCAGCACCACCCGCCTGCCGGAATGGGCCTGGAAAACTTTCTGCTGATCCGCCGCGGCCAGCCTCGCGTACAGGGGAACGGTTTCCCAGCCCGGGAGTTTCAGGGCGCCCACGGCATCCGCGGCGTCGCGGATCTCCCGTTCCCCGGACAGGAAGACCAGCACGTCCCCCGAGGACGTGGTGGCCGCCAGATCCCCGACGGCGGCGGCGACGGCATCCACCTCGTCGTCGTCCTCACCGACGGGCCGGTAACGGATCTCAACGGGATAGGTGCGCCCGGAGACCTCCACGATCGGCGCGTCGTCGAAGTGGGCGGCGAACCGGGCGGTGTCGATGGTGGCGGATGTGACGATCACCCTGAGTTCCGGCCGGCGCTCCAGGAGCTGTTTGAGGTAGCCGAGCAGGAAGTCGATGTTGAGGCTGCGTTCGTGTGCCTCGTCGATGATGATCGTGTCGTAGCGTTCCAGGGCGCGGTCGTGGGCCAGCTCGCTGAGCAGCACCCCGTCGGTCATCACCTTGATGCGGGTGGCGCGGCTCACCCTGCGGGTGAAACGCACCTGATAGCCGACGAACTCCCCCAGCTGCGTGCCGCACTCCTCGGCGATCCGGTGCGCGACGGTGCGGGCTGCGATCCGCCTCGGCTGGGTGTGGGCGATCCGCTCCCTGCCCGCCAGCAGGCAGATCTTCGGGAGCTGGGTGGTCTTACCCGACCCGGTTTCACCGGCGACCACGACCACCTGGTGGTCACGGATGAGGGACGCGATCCTCGGCGCCTCCGCGGAGATCGGCAGCGCCGGGTCGAAGGCGAGCCGCGGCTGCGGGTTCACTTACCGTGGGTGATGTAAAGCGGGCACAGCGAGTGAGCCATCAGGCCGCGCAACAGGCCCCCCAGCCCGAAACCCGGGATTGCCTCCTCGCCGGCGCCGAGCACCAGCAGGTCGTAGTTCTCGGACCGGGTGACGAACTCGTTGATCGGGGTGGCCGCCACCACGACCACCTCGTAGGGCACGCCGGGGAAGGTCTTGATCTGTTCCGATGCCATCGCTTCGATGCCGCCCCGGGTGAAACGGATCAGCTCCTCCAGGTCGGCGGGCCCGAGTTTCGGGCCGAACAGCCCGATGGGTGGTTGCAGCGCATGAACGATCTCGAGCCGGGCACCGAGCAGCTGGGCCTGCTCGAAGGCCGCCGCCAGGGTGGAGTGGTTCACCCGGCTGGTGTTGAGCCCGACCCCGATCAGTTTCTTGTTCCCGACGTCCTGCGGGTGCGCGGCGGCGGAGATCACCAGCACCGGGCAGCGTGAGCTGGCGACCACGGAAACGCTCGTGGAACCGACGAACATTCGCTCCAACCCGGAGACGGAGCGCCGACCCACGACGATCAGGTCCGCCACCTCGCTGAGTCTCCCCAGCACCCCACCGGGCGAACCGAGGACAACCTCGGTGCGGATGCGTTCCTCCGGCAGACCGATCTCCCGGGCCCTGGCGGCCGCCGCCTCGTTGGCGCTGACCCCCGCGTTCTGCAGCACCTCGGGATCGTAGACCACACCCCACGCCCCGGCCAGCATGGCGTCGTCGACGGCGTGCACCAGCAGCAGCTCGCCGCCGATCTCGGCCGCGAAACTGGCACCGTACTTGACGGCACGCAGCCCGTCCTCGCTGCCGTCGACGCCCACCACCACGAGCTTGCGGTCCTCCATGTCTTCCTCCTCAACTCCGGGGAACGGGATTACCGGAAATCACCCGGCCCGTCACCTCTTCGATCCTCACCGCCACGCCGACGGCCGGGTCCTGCGGCAGGAAACTGGCGACATCGCCCGCATCCCGGGCCCCGCTCGTTCCCCGGACCAGCACCGACCAGCCGACGGCGGTGGCGTGGTCGACCTCGTCGACCTGGAACGCAACCCTCGTGGGTTCCGCCAGGCGCGCCAGTGTGGAGGCGGCATTGGTCTGGAACACCACCGAGTCGCCGATGACCCGGTAGTTAACGGGCAGCACACTCAGTCCGTCGTCGTCCTGCCAGACCACGCGCCCGACTCCCCCACCCCTGAGCAGCCGCAGGCACTCGGGGGCATCCAGCCGCTCGAAGTATGTGACCTCGGTCATGGGAGAACTCTAGTGGCTGAATCCGCTCAGCCGGTGGTGGGGAAGGTGGTGCGTCCGCCCAGTTTGTGGGCCAGGTCGTCGTCGATGCCGTCGGCGACGTGGGAGATGGATTCGAGGGCCTGCCGGAGATGCCGGGGAACGAACGGCTGGGCGGGCACCGAGACCTGCACGAACACCCGGTCGCGGTGCAGGGCGAACCGGCAGTAACGGGACTCCACGTTCAGGTCGTTGAGCACCTCGCAGGCCCGGGAACGCCCGTTCACGTCGTGCACGAGAACCGCGAACAGGACCAGTTCCTCGAAGTCCGGGGTGGAGCGGCAGAAAACCATGGTGGAACCGACCCGGATGGCAACCTCGCCCGCCGCGTTTCGCAGCGCGGGATGCCCGAACATTTTCTCCAGTTCCGCGTCGACGATGGCGTCGAGCTGCGCCTGGCTGGTGGGAAGCACCACGCCGTAGGGCCCGGGGGTGGGTTTGACCGGGTTGCTCTCCCTGGCGGTCAGCAGCTCCGCCAGCTGATCGGGTTCCAGGAAGATCGGGTGCAGCACGCCCACCACTTCGGTCATGGTGGCGGTGGTGAGGTTCGCCAGTTCAGTGGCCTCCTCCTGGTCCCTGCGAGCGGTGAATCCCCGGGGGGAGGAGGTCCAACCCAGTTCCGTTAGCCGCGGCGAGTCGACGCCGACCAAGGTGGCTTCGACCACCCCCGGTTCCACGGCCGAGAAACGCACTGCGGGTGGGGTCTCGCGGGTCTCCTCGCCGTTGACCGCGGAAATGGTCAGGTCGGCGCTGGCGTCCATCACGGACAGCACGTCGGCGAGCCTCTCGGTGAACTCGTCCCATGCCTGCTTGGTGGTCTTGTCCAGATCAAAATCTTCAATGTCAGCCATGCAGCCCACCTCCCGGACTCAACCTAGCAAACCGAAAACGGGGGCCACCCCGGCGGAGCACCCAAGATTCCCCTCCCCCGCTCGGGGTCACCGCCGGGCCACGGCACCGGTCGTCGTCCCTGCACATTTGGAGTCAGGCAGAACCCACCGCTGGTTCCCGAACGCAGGGTAACCTAAGCTGTTGCTTCCCAACCCGAGAGGACTCGATGCATCCACAGGACTGGAACCTGCCCTACGGGCTGACGATCCTGGCTCTCTTCTGCATCGTCATGATCCGCTCCAACGGCACCTACTGGATCGGGCGCGGCATCGTCGCGGGCACGAGCCACACCCGCTGGCGACGGGTGCTGGAAACCCGCCCCTACCGGATGGGAAGCTCCTGGCTGAACCGCTGGGGCCCACCCGCGGTCACCCTGAGTTTCCTCGTCATCGGCCTGCAGACCATGGTCAATCTGGCCGCGGGTGTCGCTCGGATGCCGATGCGCCGTTATCTGCCGGCCGTGATCGTCGGCTGCACCGTCTGGGCGTTCATCTGGGGCACGGGCGGAATAATCAGCCTCGTGCTCCTGTCCATGGCGTGGGAACACAGCCCCGCCATGACAATCACGGGGCTCGCCGTGATGGCCGCGGCGGTGGCCAGCTTCTTCCTGTTCGGACGCGGCCGCGGCGGTCAACCGTCGAAACGCCGCGCCGCCCCCTTGTCCGCCGACTGCGCCAACGAACCGTAGATCCTCAACGCGGTCGAAACCTGCCGTTGCCGGGCTGCGGGACGGTAACCGTTGCCGGCCTCCAGTTCGGCGCGACGGGCCGCCAGTTCCTCGTCGGGCACGTTCAGCGCGATCGACCGGTTGGGAATGGAGACGGTGATCTCGTCGCCGGTGCGCACCAGCGCGATCGGCCCCCCGGATGCCGCCTCCGGTGAGACATGGCCGATCGACAGCCCGGAGGAGCCGCCGGAGAACCGGCCGTCGGTGATCAGCGCGCACTTCGGGCCCAGCCCCAGCCCCTTCAGGTAGGAGGTCGGATAGAGCATCTCCTGCATCCCCGGACCGCCTTTGGGGCCCTCGTAGCGGACGATCACGACGTCACCCTCCTTGACCTTCCCACCGAGGATGGATTCAACCGCCTCCTCCTGGGATTCGGTGACGAAAGCGGTGCCGGTGAACTCCCACTGGTGCTCGGGCACCCCCGCAGTCTTGACGATGGCACCGTCGGGTGCGAGGTTGCCCCTCAGCACCGCCAGGCCACCGTCGGCGGTGTAGGGATGCTCCACGGAACGGATGCAGCCGTTGGCGGAGTCCAGGTCGAGGGACTCCCACCGGTTGGTGGAACTGAACGGCACGGTGGTGCGCACCCCGCCCGGGGCAGCGTGGAAAAGCTCAACGGCCTCCTCGGTCGCGCTGCCGCCGCGAATGTCCCAGTCCGCCAGCCAGCGCTCCAGTGACGGCGAGTGAATGGCGTGGACGTCCTCGTCAAGTTTCCCGCCGCGGCGCAGCTCCCCGAGGATGGCGGGGATGCCGCCCGCGCGGTGGACATCCTCCATGAAATAGCGCTCCGAGTTGGGCGCGACCTTGGACAGGCAAGGGGTGAGACGGGAGATGGCGTCGATGTCGTCCTGGTCGAAGTCCACCCCGGCCTCCTGGGCGGCGGCCAGCAGGTGCAGAACGGTGTTGGTGGATCCGCCCATCGCGACATCCAGGCGCATGGCGTTGCTGAACGCCGATTTCGTGGCGATCGACAGGGGCAGGACGGAGGGGTCGTCCTCGTCATACCAGCGGCGGCACAGATCAACGACGAGCCTCCCCGCGTTGATGAACAGGTCCCGGCGAGCCGCGGCGGTGGCGAGGGTGGAGCCGTTGCCGGGCTGGGCCAACCCGATCGCCTCCAGCAGGCAGTTCATGGAATTCGCGGTGAACATCCCGGAGCACGAACCACAGGTCGGGCAGGCGCTGGCCTCGATACGCCACAGTTCCTCGTCACTGACGTTCGGGTCGACAGCCGCGGTCATCGCGTTGATGAGATCGAGGGAGGTGACGGCCTGGCCGTCGCGAATGATGGCCTTGCCCGCCTCCATGGGACCGCCGGAGACGAACACCGTGGGGATGTTGAGCCGGAACGCGGCCAGCAGCATCCCCGGGGTGATCTTGTCGCAGTTGGAGATGCACACCAGGGCGTCTGCGCAGTGGGCGTTGACCATGTACTCCACCGCGTCGGCGATCAGCTCGCGGCTCGGCAGCGAGTACAGCATCCCGCCGTGTCCCATGGCGATGCCGTCATCGACTGCGATGGTGTTGAATTCGCGCCCCACGGCCCCGGCCTGCCTGATGGACTCCGAGACGAGTTTTCCCATGTCGCGCAGGTGGACGTGGCCGGGAACGAACTGGGTGAAGGAGTTCGCGACCGCGATGATGGGTTTGCCGAAATCGGAGTCGGTGATGCCCGTGGCGCGCCAGAGCGCGCGGGCGCCAGCCATGTTTCGGCCGTGGGTGGACGTGCGGGAACGAAGCGCGGGCATGTCTCTCCTTCATGCGTCGAACCCGCCCAGTTTAGGAGGTTCCGGGGACGGGACCGGAGCGCCATGTGTTTCATGGACAGTGACGAGAACCCGGCTCGGTGGAACACACCGGCGGAATCCGTGGCGCGCCGGTATCAAGGCACGGCGACGGTCCCGGGAGCACGTCACCGGAGGCCCGGAACTCCGGCCGAGCAGGGTTTCGCAACAGGTCCTAGGAGGACATCGCGTTTTGGATGGCCTGGGTCATCGCGTCGGGGCTCAGGACCCCGACGTGCCGTTGCCGCACCACGCCCCCGGCGTCTATGAAGTAGTGCGTAGGCACCCCCATGATTCCGTAGGCCGCAGAGATCTGCTGGTCCTGGTCCACGACCTCCGGAAAGTCGTTTCCGACGCGTTTCGAGTAGTCGCTCACCGTGTTCCGGCTCTCGCCGACGTAGATCACGACGACCCGGACCGCATCCCCCCGGGATGCGACGACACCCTGGATGTCCGGGATCTCCGTGCGGCAGCCCGTGCACCAAGTGGCCATGAACACCAGCCACACCGGTTTGCCGCGCAGCCCCTCCAGCGAAATCGGTGTCCCATCGATGTCCGTAGCGGTGAAACCCGGGGCACTGTCCCCCGCTGCGGGAGGTTGCTGCACCCCTGCGACCTCGACCTGGGACACGGCCTCGGTTCCGGCCCGGACCCGGTCCTGCTCCTCCGGTTTAACCACCCACCAAGCAGCCACCGCTATGGCAAAGGCCGTCACCAGCACCACCGCGGCCTGGCCGAAATTCGAGGAACGCAGCTTCGCCCGCCAAGCCGGTTCCTTCCCGGGGGACGACCGGTCCGGTTTCGGGGCAGGTTCGTCGGCCTCCAGGAACTCGGCCACCTCGTCATCATCAGGTGTAGGCATGCAATCCTCCGAAGAACAGGTTACCGAGGTAGGTGAACACCACGGCCACGAAGGCCAGCACCAGCAGCCACGCCGATTTCGTGCCGCGCCAGCTCCTGGTCACCCTGGCGTGCAGATAGGCCCCGTAGATCAGCCAGGTGACCAGGGCCGCCGTTTCCTTCGGATCCCAGCCCCAGTACCGGCCCCACGCGACATTGCCCCAGATGGAGCCGAGAATGAGCATGAGGGTGAGCATCGGGAAGGTGACGATGGTGGCCTTGTAGCCAAGTTCGTCGAGGGACTCCCGACTCGGCCACCCCTTCCACTTCACGTGCGGCGCCAGCAGGTACATCACGGCCGCCGCGAAGGCCACCAGTGCGGCTCCGTACCCGAGCGACGCGGTCACCACGTGCAGCGTCAGCAACGGCGAGTTCTGCAGCGCGGGCATCAAAGGGTTCGGCTTGTACGACATGGTGGAGGCGTAGATGAGCATGGCCAGGATCACCGGCAGGGTGATCACCGACATCGTCCGGATCCGATAACGCCACTCAAAATAGACCTGCGCCAGGAGCATGCCCCAGGAGAAGGCGATGGCGAACTCGTAGTGGTTCGAGAAGGGCGCGTGCCCCGTGGCGATCATCCGGGTGATCAACACACCCGTCATCAGCAGCAGGGCAAGCTGGGTGGATTTGGCGGCCCACCACGCCACCGTGAAACGACGCAACGGCGCACGCCGCAGGCCGCCCGTGACCTTGACCTCCCCTTCGCCCTCACCGACGATCACCCCGTCCGACGAGGCGGCGGTCGAGGTTCTCGCCATTCTCGCCGCGAGGACCGCGCCGAGATAGGCGATGGTGGAGACGACCACGAGCGTCGTCGCTATGAGCAACAGGGCCTGGGAATACTCGATCATCGTTGATCTCCCTTCTTCGTGGCGCTGGTCAGTTGGGTGCTGACGCGTTCGACCATGTCCGTGACGAAACGCGTGAACCCGGAGTCACGCCGGTCCGGGGAGGCCATCTGTACCAGGGTTCCCTCCTCGGTCTCGCTCACCCGCACCCACAGGCGCTGATGGCGGAAGAACATCGTCATGCAGGTGCCAACGACCAGCAGGGCGAACCCGGCCCACACGATTCCCGTCCCGGGATCGCTTCTCAGGATCATCCCCGTGAACTGCTGCTCCCGCTGGAACGTGAACGAGTAGTCCCCGGCGGAGGTCGCGACCCCCATGTCGATCACGGTCGAGGTCAGCGGGGCGGTCTTCTCTCCCCGGCGTAGTTCGACCCTCACCTGGCCGGGCGCAATGCCTCTCCCCACCTGCCCGGAGGCGGGGCTGATCACGTACATCACGGTTTGATCCGGCAGGGTGACGTGCCCATAGTTGAAGACCTTGTCCTGCGTGGTCCACTCCAGTGGCACCCCGCCCTCGAAGACCACAGCCCCGGACGCGTCCGTCACGCGCATCACCGCCGCGACCCCGAAGTAGGCCTGATGGAACATGTACCCGGCGTGGCTGAGTGGGCTGTTGACCCTGACCTCCTGCTGCGCCACCGTCTTGTCGCCGTCGCGCAGCACCAGGTCGGCGACGTAATCCTTCGGGGTACCGTTTTCGTAATAGGTGTCGCGGAAGCCCGTGGCCTCGGCCACCAGACCAGTACCGTGCCCGACCTCGCGGGGATACCCGATGGTCAGGGCGAACCGTTCATCGCGGAACCCGGTCAGCGACGAGACGACGAAACCCGCCATGATGACGACGAACGCCGTGTGCGCCAACACCGTGCCGAACGGCATCCAGGCGTTGCGGTCCAGGTAGGCACCCCGCCCCGGCCCCTTGTCGTCGCGGATGACCCGCAAACCGTGGCGGCGGGCGTCGGCGACGATGACATCCAGCGCGTCGTCCGGTTCCCGCGAGGTGAAGAACCGGGTGCGGAGCCCGGCGACGTCGAAGAACCTGGGCTTCACACGGACGTGGGGGTGGCGGGCCGCCTTCCAGATGACGGGGATCCGGTGCGTGGTGCAGGCGATGATCGAGACGGCCAGCAGCCCCATCACAACCAGGAAGGGTATGGAGGAGAACATCGAGAAGAAACCGAGGGCGTCGAGGATCGACGTCCACCCTCCGGTGCCGCCGCGCACCTTGTCGAGCCAGGCGGCCTGCCGCTCCGGATTGCCCGCGATGTTCGGCGGCTTCTGCGGCAGCAGCACCCCGATGAGCGACAACAACCCGGTCAGCAGGATCAGGACGAGCCCGAAAGCCTTGTTGTAGAACAGCGCATAGATCGCGTGCAGGAACCGGCCGGGCGAGAGGTCGAGGGCCTCATCCAGTCCGTCGGTGGTTCCCCTTCGACGGGGTGTGTCATCACTCATCGGTCACCTCTAGATTCCAAACACGGGGATCAACCCGGCCAGCGACGCGAACAGGTTGGTGATCATGAGGAAACCGACCACCACCAGGAGACCCCCGGTCACCAGGGACACCGCCACGTGGTGCCTGGCGAACCAGTCGAAACGCCGCGTGACCTCGGCCGATCCGAGGGCGACCGCGACGATGGGCAGGCCGAGACCCAGGCAATACGCGGTCATCAGGAGCATCCCCGACCACACGGTGGAGCTGACTGTGGCCAGGGTGAGGATGCCGCTGAGCACCGGGCCGATGCAGGGCGTCCACCCGGCTCCGAAGACCACCCCCATGAGTCCCGCGCGCCACACGGACGTGGTCCCGCCCGCGACGGGCAGCCGGCCCCTCACCAGCCTGTCGAGCACGGGAAGCCGCAGGAGCCCGGCGACGTGCAGCCCCATGAACACCAGCACCGCTCCCCCGAGGATCCGGGCGTGGACGGCGTGGGGACCCAGGGATCTGCCCAACAACCCCAGCGACGCCCACAAGGCGATGAACACGATGGAGAAGCCGGCGACGAAGGCCAGCGAGTTCCCGAGCGCGACGCGCCGGTCCACCCGCCCGGGTCCGGAGCCGACGAGTTGACCGACGAAGACCGGAACGATGGGTAGGAAACAGGGGGATGCGAAGGACACGATCCCCGCGAGGAGGGCCACCGGAACCGTCAGCTCCATTCTCTCAGCTCCCGGAGCTCGTGGCCGCCGTGGGAGTGGCCAAGGAGTTGAGATGGGTGGTGACCTCCTTGGCCATGTTCGAGCCCGGATCGATCTCGATCACCTTTTTCCAGGCCTCCCGGGCCCGCGCCGGGTCGGCAGGGGTGCGTGCCATGTACAGGAAGCCGAGGCTGTACCAGGGCTCCACGCGTTGCGGGGCCAGTTCGGTGATGCGCAGCCAGTGCTTCTCGGCGGCGTCGTACTGGTTGGTCTTGTACTCCGCCGCTCCGATGCCGAGGAGCGCGTCCAGGTTGTCGGGGTCCTGGTCGAGGACGGACTGCAGCTGTGGAATCACTTCTGGGTACAGGGCGGCGTTGTAGTAGAGGGTGCCCAACTTCAACCGGGCCTCGACATTGGTCGGGTCGGCCTCGATCTGGGCCTTGAGTTCGGCCTCGCGGTCCTTGTCGAGTTTCTGTGCCTGATCCATCGCGGCCAGGGAGGATGCGTTGACGGACGGGTGGTTGCTCGGCATCGCTGTGGTCGGTTCCGGTTGGGGACGCCCGGCCATCTGGACGATGACGACGAGAGCGGCCGCCAGGAGGGTAACTAGCACCAGGTTGAGGCGCGAGACCCCCGCCCGACGTTCCAGGGCCGAGACCTTGGGGGTGTCCGCCTCGGCGTCGTCCTCGTCCTCCTCACCCTCCGGCAGGAGGTCCGACGGGTCCACGCCGTCATCATCCCCGTCCTCCGGGGTCTCCTGGTGGGCCTCGTCGAACTGGGCGAGCTGTTGCTGCGCCCAGTCCTTGAGCTGGTCCGGGGCGGTGGACAGGAAGGACTCGAGGTCTTCCCTCGTGAAAGTCCTACCTTTGCTCTTCATCGCCCCGGATCAATCCCTTCTGTGTGTGGTCGGTCAGTTCTTTTTGTTGGGCATGTGCTTTTCCGGGATGGCCGGGGGCACACCGTTCTCCACCGAGACCCCGCGCAGGGCGAGCTGTCCGGAACGCGCCCAGTCGGTGGCCTGGTTGAGCATGGATACCGAGTACTGCGGAGCGTGGAAGCCGCGCCCGTTCTCGGAGAACGAGTAGTCGACGACGAACTGCGCCTTGCGCTGGTAGTCGCGGGCGAGTGTCAGCTGCTCCTCAGTGGCCGTGCCGTTGGCCTCGGCCGCCTTGATGTCGTTGATGAGCCCCTCCAGGGCCGTGAAGCTCACGTTGAGCGAACTCTGCCACGTCGTCTGGATCTTCTCGACGCGCTGGCGCATCTCGGCCTCGGTGGAGTGATGGCAAGTCAGGCACGACGCGTTGATGGTCTCGTCGTTGGCCATCGGGCTCATGATCTGGTGGTTGCTCACCTTCGCGGCACCGTTGCGCTGGTAGGCCATGTGGCAGTCGGCGCAGGTGACGCCGTTGGCGGCGTGGATGCCCTGGGACCAGGTCTCGAAGTCGGGATGCTGGGCCTTGAGGATGGGAGCACCGCTCTCCGCGTGCTTGTAGTCGGTCCAGCCGACCTCGTCGTAATAGGCCATGGCGTCGTAGGCCGTCAAGCCCTTGTCCCACGGGAAGGTCAGGGTCTTGCCCTCACCCGCGAAGTAGTACTCGACGTGACACTGCGCGCAGACGTAGGTTCGCATCTCCTGGTTGGTGGCGTCGCGGTTGACGTCGTAATCGGTGATTCCTTCCAGCGCCTTGGCCTTCTTGATCCCTTCCATGAAGGCCGGGCGGGTGATCCTCAGCTCCATGGTCTTCGGGTCGTGGCAGTCGATGCAGGCGATGGTCGACGAGGCGTGCTGGACGGCCTCCTCGTAGGACATGGAGTTCATGGCGTGGAAACCCGCCATCCGATCGCCGTTGCCGAGCTTGTCGTAGACCTCGGGCATCGAGGCGTGACAGTTGAGGCAGGTGCCGGGCTGCTTGAACTTCGGCTGGGTGCGCTGGGTGTGCTTCTGGTCCTCCAGCGCCCACTCGTGGCCGCGCGGCTCGGTGTAATCCACCGAGAACGCGTAGCCGCGCCACATGAGCTGGGCTCGGGGTTCCATCTCGATGCGGGACAGGGTGTGGTATTCGCGCGGATCGTCCGCCGTGGGATCGACCTTGACGAAATCACCGTCGGTGTCCTCCGCGGTCTTCTTGTACTGCTCGTACTGAATGGGGAAGTTCTTCCCCCACACCGCCGGGTCGTAGGTGGAATCATCCAGTTCGACGACCTTGGTGAAGGGGTTCCTGGCTTCCTCCTTGTGTTGGAAGATGTTGGTGAGCAGCCACGTGAGCCCGGCAGCGACCACCGCCACGAAGAGCAGCACCACGATGGGAACCCACCTCTTGCGGGGCCCCGTCCATGTGGTGGGTTTCTTTTTCTCCACCTCGTCAGGCGTGCGCTCGACTGCCTCGGTCGTGGTGGGCTTGTCGTTGTTGTCAGTCGTGGGGCTCATCTCTCCTCACCTCTTGTGACCGACGCCGTCGTGGCAGCGGAGACAGGACATCCGCTCGCCCTTGTGCTCGGAACTGTTCTTGGCTTGATCGACGTAGTCACCGTGGCAATCGATGCAGGCGGCCTCGACGATCTCGCGATTGTGGTCGCGGATCTTGATGTTCTCGGGGTAGTTCTGGAACGTGAACTTCAGCGCGTGCCAGAAACCGTTGTCAGCCTTGTTGATGTACTTGTAAACAATGTCGTTGTGAGGGGCGTGGCAGGAATTGCAGGTTGCCACGTCGTGATGGGACCCCTTCAACCAGCCCTCGTACTGCTCGTTCATGGCGTGGCAGTTCGCGCAACTGGCGGGGTCGTCACCGAGGTACTCGGTGGACCCGGAGTAGAAGACGGTGAAGACCCCGACACCCAGGACCGCGCCGAGCAGAGCAGCCAGGGCCACACCTGTCCAGCCCGTGAAGGCACGAGTGAAGTCTTGCCATCTCGCAAGGATGAAACGCTTCATGAGTGCCTCTTCTTCGAGTGTCCCCGGTGCCGCTTCCACCGCACCACTTGGTGGGACCGAGTGGTTTGGAGACACGCTAACACAAAAACTATGAGAAGCCTAGGAGTTCCGAGGGGAAACAAGCTACATAAACACAGGCAAACCTCATGAAAATAGAATAGAAATTCATATCGTTAATGCCGTCGCCGCGTGGCCGTTGCAACGATGCCTGTCAAGGAGGGATTTGCCGACGCGGCAGGGGTTGATGGCGCGGTATCGAGTGACGCCAGGCCGCTCACCACCCCGCCGCGGCGCGGGTCCACGATTTCCCCAGGCACGGGACCGGTGGATCCTCTCGGTTACCCTGAGGCCATAGGAGGTCACCATGTCACCGGTTCAGTTGCGAGGCGTCACCCTCGGTGAGGGAAGGGCGAAGGTCATAGTGCCCGTCACCGGCACCACGGTAGAGGAACTCGTCTCCCAGACCACCACGCTCGCGGGGGTGGAGTTCGACATCATCGAGTGGCGCGTGGACTTCCTAGACGTCGCCCCCTCCCCCACTGCCGTCCTCGAAGCTGCCGCCAGGATACGCGCCGCCGCCCGGGAGCGGCCCGTTCTCTTCACCTTCCGCACCCACCACGAAAGCGGGAACAAACCCATCACGTCCGAGGAGTACCGCGACCTCAACATAGCCGTCATCGACTCCGGCCTGGTGGATGCAATCGACGTCGAGCACCACTTCGAGCGGGCGGTCGGCGACGCCATCATCGCAGCCGCGAGGAACGCCGGGGTGCCGGTGGTCGGCAGCCTCCACGACTTCACGGCCACCCCATCGGCCGAGGACCTGGTCCGGCACCTGGTGGAGATGCAGGAGCGGGGCTGTGCCGTCGCGAAGGCCGCGGTCATGCCCCAGAACACCGGTGACGTGCTCCAGCTGATGGAGGCCACCTGGACCATGACCAGTCAGTACCCGTCAACCCCGGTGCTGACCATGTCCATGGGTGGTCTGGGGTTGATCACCCGGCTGTCCCCCCGGGTGACGGGATCGTGCGCCACGTTCGCGATGGTGGGTCGCCCTTCCGCTCCCGGGCAGATCCCGGTGGAAGAGCTCCAGCCGATCCTGGAACTCATCGACGCAAACCTCCCTTGAGAGGCGCGCCGCTCAGGCCCGCAGCCAGTTCAGGATCATCGAACAGTAGTGATCCAGGTCGTGCTCCAGCCGCTCCGGGGCGCGCATGTCGAAGTCGAACAACGTCCTGACGGTCTTCTGATTGGTGATCCTGTAATTCCCCAACGCGGTCACTGCGATGTGGAGTTCCACCCCCGAGATCCCCTCGCGGAACGCGCCCTCCGCTCGCCCGCGGGCGAGCACGGCGTCGAGCGTGCCGATGATCGGCCGGGAGAGCGTGCGCTCACTCCCGGCCAGGTGCTCCGAGTCGAGCAGGTTCTCGGTGCGCACCAAGCAGGCGAGCTGCGGGTGCACCTCGTGATACCGGATGGTGGCACGGACATAGGTGTCCACCGCCGTAACCGGATCCAGGGCCCCCAGGTTCAGATCCTGCTCATAGGCCCGGATCCGGGCGTACTCCGCGCGCAGACACGCGGAGAACAACCCAGCCTTGCTGCCAAAGCAGTAGTAGACCATCCGTTTCGTGGTCGCGGTCTCGTTGGCTATCTCGTCGACGCGAGCTCCGTGAAATCCGTTCCGGGCGAAATGATCGGTTGCCACCTCGAGAATGTTCGCCCTGGTCCGGTCCAGGTTCCGGGATGCCTCCCGGGTCGTGAGCTGAGGCTGTCGCCCCGCCATCACCTGGAGGAGGTGGCGGCCAGCAGCGCATCCAGGGCGCCGTATGCCGCCTTGGAATCAGCTTCGACCCCGGTGAACAGCCGGAACGCCTCGGCCGCCTGCTCAACCGCCATCCCGGTGCCCGGGAGGATCCGGCAACCGCGCTTCTCCGCCGTCTGGAGGAGTTCGGTCATCACCGGGAGGTAGACGCAGTCGGCGACCCACATCTCGGGTCGCAGGAGTTCGGCTGGGACGCTGGATCCGGCCTCGTGTCCGGTCATCCCGCGTGTGGTGGCGTTGATCACACCGTCAGAGTTTGCCATAGTCACGGCCAGATCAGCTCCCGCCCCCGCGAGTGCGCGGCCCGGGCCGTAAATGGCGGTCATGCGTTCCACCAAGGCCGTTTCCCGTTCGGGGATGATGTCGAAGATGGTGATCGTGTTCACGCCCGCGTCGAGCATGCCGTAGGCCACGGCCGAGCCCGCGCCACCGGCCCCCATCAGGACGAGGTTGTCGGCCTTGGCCCCGGGGAGGTTCCGCCTGAACGAGAAGGCGAACCCGCACCAGTCGGTGTTGTGCCCGATGGCCTTGCCATCCCGGAACACGACGGTGTTGACGGCTTGGAGGGAACGGGCGCGTTCAGAGAGGTCATCGAGAAGCGGAATGACAAGCTGCTTGCAGGGGGCGGTGATGTTCAGGCCGCTGAAACCGAACCGTCGCGCCCAGGCGAGGATGTCGGCGAGATCGTCGGGACCGATGTCCTGAACGGCCAGATCGATCGGCCGGTACGTCACGCTCATTCCCATGGCGCGTCCGATCATCTCGTGAATGGGAGGGGTGAATGAGGCCGTGATGTTGTCGCCCACGAGTCCGAGCATGTGGGAGACGGGTTTGATTCCGTCGTACATGGTTCTTCTTCCTTGAAGATCGGGTTTGGGTTTTGGATGATGCGCCGTGACGGCAGGGCCGTCAGGCTGGGATGGTGGCCCTGGCGGCCGCCAGACACCGGGTGGCGTACTCCGTGTCCCCGAGGGTGCGCAATCGCGCCAGGTTGGGCTGCTCGATGGCCAGGACCGCATCGGCCGGAAGCGCGGCCACCAGGGCAGGGATCGGGGCATCGCCCTCACCGACATAGAGTCGACGTTCGCGAACCTCCACCCGGAGCGCCTCCGAGTCGGGCGGGGTCTCGCTTGAGCAGTCGCACAGGTGCAGCATGGGCAACCACTGCGGGGGTAGGGCCGCGATGTCCACCAACGAGGCCCCAGCGCGCATCCAGTGGTAGACATCGATCAGGATGCCCAGATTCGGCGCCCCAACCTCCCTGACCAGCCGGGACATCTGTTCAGGGGTCTGGATTGCGGAAAGGGCCACGAACTCGGCTACCACTCTGAGGCCGAACCGGCCGGCCAGTTCGGCGACACGACCCAGGCCGTCCACCTGCTCCCCCAGGTCCTCGGTCCAGACGCTCGCCAGCAGCGTGGTCGCCCCGAGCTCCGCCCCCACTTCGAGGGCGGGCAGGTAGCTGTCGTAGTCGATACCGGCCATCACCCGGGCGAGTTCGATGTCCCAGACCCTGACCCCCGTTTCAGCCAGCGCGACGCGGCACGCCTCCAGGAGGTCCCGGTCGTGCGGCAGGTCGAGGCGAGGTTCGCTCGGCAGGCCCATCGGGATCGGTCTCAGGCCCACGTACTCGTATCCCGCCGCGGCGGCGACGTAAACCTGGGCCGAGGGTTCGAGATCGCCCACCGTGAGATAGGCGAGTGAGTAGTGATGTGACATGTCCTCTCCTTCTCGATCGGATCCTCAGGTACTCACGTGGCCCTTGACGCCATCCGGGCTGTAGATGTCGAGGATGTTCCAGTGACCGCCCGTCGGGGTGGGGATGTTCCGCATGGGAACGTCGATCAGGTAGGGCTCCCCCGAGGCCAGGGCCTCGTCGAGGGCAACCCCGAAATCCTCGGGCGAGGTGACCTTCCTGGCCCGGATCCCGTACGCAGCCGCGATGGCGGAGTAGTCCAACCACATGTCGTCGTCCTCAGACTCGAATACGGTGCCGAACGTCGTGCCGTAGTTGGCCTTCTCGAGGCCGGCGATGGTCCCGTAGGCGTTGTTGTTCATCACAACCCACACCACCGGGATCCGCTCGCGGCGGGCGGTGGCCAGCACCGCCGGGTTCTGGCCGAAACCTCCGTCGCCGACGAGGGCGATGACCCGGCGGCCGGGAGCGGCCAGCTGCACCCCCAGGGCCGCAGGGGAACCAAATCCCATGGTCGCGAAACCGCCGGGGGTTATGAACGTTCCGGGCACCGAGATGTCGTACTGCTGCGCGAGGCCGTTCTTGTTCCAGCCCACGTCGGTGACCACGAAGGAGTCCGCCGGAATGTGGTCGTGGAGGTCCTTCAGGATCCGGGCCGGGTTCATGGGGAACTCCCCGGAGGTCTGGTTCGCCACCAGTGCCTCCTTGCGGGCGGCGCGCTCGGCCAGGATGGTCCCGGTCACGCCCTCCCGCACAACTCCTCGGGGATACAACCTCCGGGCGGCCTCGAGGAGCGTTGTGAGGGCGGATTTCAGGTCCGCCACCGCCCCGATCTCGACCGGGTAGTTGCGCCCGATCTGTTCGGGATCAATGTCGATCTGGATGAGTTTCGTGGGCGGCATCCTGAAGGTGAAGTCCTCGTACCAGGACGACGAGTCAGCCTCCGCGAAGCGGGTTCCGAGCCCCAGGATCCAGTCGGCTCCACGACACATCTGGTTCGTGAACGGCATCCCCCAGAACCCGGACATTCCGAGTACGTGCGGGTTGTCGTCCGAGACCGCTCCCTTGCCCATGAGGCTGTGCGCCACGGGCAGGTCCAGCAGGTCCACCAGGGTCGTCAGTTCCTCCGAGGCGCAGGCCGACAGGACCCCGCCCCCTGCGTAGACCAGCGGGTGTTCGGCGGCGGCCAGGCTGGTGACGATCCGCTCCGCGGTGGCCACGTCGAGCGCGGGCGGGGCGTAGTCGATGTGGTTGGCCAGCGCGCGATCGACCAGGGCGGCCTCGATCGGGAGGCTGAAGAGGTCCATGGGGACGTCGACGAGGACGGGGCCGGGACGTCCCGACTCCGCAATGACGAAGGCCCGGTCCAGGATCTCGGGGAGAAGCTCGGCACGCTCAACCCGGAACGCCCGTTTCACGAATGGCCGGTAGATCTGCCACTGGTCGGCGTCGGCGTGATGGTTCACCTCCTGGTGGGGGTGTTTGCCGAAGTAGTGAGTGGGTACGTCACCTGCGATCACGACCACAGGTATGGAATCCAGGGCGGCGTTGGCCACCCCGGTGGCGGCGTTGGTCAGGCCCGGCCCGAGGTGGGTCAGCACCACCGAGGCGCGGTGGGTCACCCTGGCGTAGCCGTCGGCGGCGTGGGACGCGATCTGTTCGTGGCGGACGTTGACGAACTCGATTCGTTCGCTCCCGGAGAGAGCCTCCAGCATCGCGATGACGGTGTGACCACACAGGCCGAACACCTTAGTGACTCCCCGTCCTTCCAGGTAACGGACGATCTCGTGGGCGGCAAGGACGGTCATGGGCTCTCCTCGGTGGGCTCGTTGGTCCGGGTGACGGTGAGGTCCCGGCGTGGCGGGCCGTCGTAGGTGTAATTCAGGAACTTGGCCTGTGGCCCCTTGATCCGTCCCCCCTGCTGCATCTGCTCCCAGGCGTGGGCCAGGATCCCGACGGAACGGGACAGGATGAACACCCCACGCCCGAGTTCGGGGGCCAGGCCGAGTTCGCAGTGGATGACGGCCGTGGCGCCGTCGACGTTCATGGGGATCCGGCGAACCCTCCCCTTCGAGAGGGTGTCCTCCAGCACGGTGCCGATGGTGGCGAAACGGCCGGACACGTCCCCGGTCGCGGCCGCTTCACGAACCATGCCGAGCAGCCTGGGGGCGCGTGGGTCGAGGGGATGGAAACGGTGCCCGAATCCCGGGAAATACTTCAACCCCGATGCCTTGCGGCGGGCCACCACCTCGGCGGTGGCCGACTCGAGGTCGCCACCGGCTCCGGCGAGCGCATTGATCTCGTAGTAGATCTCCATGCACTGCTCCCCCGGGCCACCGTGGATGTCGTCCAGGACGTTGATGGCCGAGGCCATCGCCCCGTTCAGGCTGGGGCCACAGGTGGCCGCCATGCGCGAGATCGCGATGGAGGGGGCCTGCGGGCCATGGTCGACGCCCGCCACGAGGGCGGCTTCCAGCAGGGTCGCCTGCGGTTCCGTCGGGAGTTCCCCCATGAGCATGAGCCAGATCATCTGGGGAAACGTGACGTTCCCGATGAGTTGTTCGATGGGATAGCCCCGGACAGCGATCTCGCCTGGGTGGATGTCGATGATGGAGGTGGTCCACCACCGCCGGGCCTCGTCAAGCAGCTCTCCTGCGCTGCGTTCCTCGGTCATGACCGGGCCTCAGCTCACCGTGACCGCGGCGTCGGTGGGCTTGGCCTCCCCGTCGGGTTCCATCGCGGGGTCGTAGAAATCGCCGAAGAGTTCCGCATCCGAGGGGCGGTCGACCGGGATCTTCCGCGACACCCAGGTGGTGTTCATGTAGTGCTTGAGAGAAACGTTCTCGCTGATGATGTTGCCGCCCCAGGTGCCGCATCCCATGGAGGAGGTCATCGGCATCCCGTTGTTGAATGCACCCGCGTTGGCCCGGGAGTTGGGCTGGTTGACCATGATCCTGGACACCGGCATCATCCGGCCGAAGTAGTCGATGTGGGCGTCGTCGGTTGAGGCTATGCCGCAGCTGTGGCCCTTGCCCCCGACCTCGTAGAGCTGGAGGGCGAGGTCGACGCCGTCCTCGAAGGTGCCGTCGTAGGCGTGGACCGCGAGCAGTGTGGTGAGCTTCTCCTTGCAGAAGTTGTGTTCCTCACCGATGCCGTCGCCCTCGACGAAGATGAACTTCGCCTCGTCCGGGATGGTGAAGCCCGCGGCCTCGGCGAGCTTCTGCGGGGAGATGGCGACGGTGTCCGCCAGGCGATGCCCCTCGGTATCCCACATCACCGATTCGAGCCTGGCCCGTTCCTCCTCCGATGCGCGGTAACCACCGACCTCCGCGAGGGCGTCGAGCATGTCGCCGTACCTGCCGCGCGGCACCAGCACGTTGCCGTCCGCGGAACAGCCCGAACCGAAGTCGGAGGTCTTCGACAGCATGCAGTTGGTGGCCGTGGCCTTGATGTCGGCGGTCTCGTCGAGGAACTCGGTGGCGTTGCCGGCCCCGACCCCGTAGGCGGGTTTGCCCGAGCTGTAGGCCTGGCGGACCAGGGCCTGGCCGCCCGTGGCGATCACGAGGTCGGAGCGTCGCATGAGTTCCTGGCTCACCAGCAGGCTCGGCCGGGTGATGCACTGGAGGATGTCGGCGGGCGCGCCCTCGGCCTCCAGGGCATCACGCATGAGGCGCACGGTCTCGAAAGTGGTGTCCTTGCTCCGCGGGTGCGGGGAGAATATGACGACGTCGCGGGCCTTGATGGCGTAGATCGCGTTGCCGGCCGGGGTCAGGTCGGGGTTGGTCGTGGGAACGATGCAGCCGATGAGACCCGCCGGTTTCCCGTACTTGACGATTCCTCGCCCCGGGTCCTCCTCGATGACGCCGACGCTGGGCTGGCGCAGGGCGTCGCGGAGAACACCGCGGATCTTCATGCGTTTGTTCATCCGCGACGTGTAGTCCCCCAGGCCCGATTCCTCGATGCCCATCTTCACCAGCCGATGGAAGGTGGTCGTGTTGGCCACGGCCCAGGCCACTGCCTGGCAGAGCCGGTCCACCCGGTCCTGGTCGTAGGTCTCGATCACGCGCTGCGCGACGCGGGCCCGGGCGAACAGGTCGTCAAGTTCCTGAACCTGCTCCGGGGTCATCTCCTTGCGGATCTTCTCTTGAACCACGATGTCGCCTTTCTACGTGGCCGCTGTGGCCCACCGGGGCCTACGTTGGCCACAACTTATGTACTGGTCGGTACACAAAGGATACTCCCAGCCCGATTCCATGTACAGATCCTGCTGCAAGATTTATGTACCAAATGGTGAAAACACCCTTTACTCCGGGATCAAGATGACCTACGGTTGGACCAGGAACGACGATGTTTCCCGACCCTCGCACCAACGTGCCGGGCCGAGATCCCTGGAGTTCGGACATGGCTCAATCGCAGACAACAAGAACCACCGCAGCCGGAGCCGGGTTGATCGGCACACGGCCCCGGGATGTTGCGGTCAAGGAGGAGCGCAGGCGGACCGATCCTCTCGGCACCCCGCGCGGCGGTGTCCTCTGCGCCCGCTTCCCCGGGTGATCCCCGCTCCGGCCTCCCCGTCCCCGTACCGCCCCAGCAAAGGTAGAAACCCATGGCAACTTCCACCGCAGCCCCCGACGAACTCGCTGACGCGCCGAAGCGTCAACCAAAGAAATCCGCGATCGCCGCACTGGTCGGCAGCGCCCTCGAGTATTACGACTTCTTCATCTACGCCAGCGCCTCGGCCCTGGTGTTCAACCGGCTCTTCTTCGACCCGAGCAACCCGGCCGTGGCCACGCTGCTGTCCCTGGCCACCTTCGGGGTCGCCTACGTGGCCCGCCCCGTCGGGGCCTTCGTGCTGGGTCGCTGGGGCGATCTGAAGGGTCGCCGCGTCGTCATGGTCTTCACGTTGTTCCTCATGGGGATCGCGACATTCGCCATCGGTTGTCTTCCCACCTACGACCAGATCGGCGTCACGGCCCCCGTCCTGCTGGTCACGTGCCGCCTGGCGCAAGGTTTCTCGGCCGGCGGCGAACAGTCGAGCGCCAATTCGATGTCGCTGGAGCACGCCCCCGACAACCGCCGTTCGTTCACCACCGGCTGGACGATGTTCGGGACCCAACTCGGCCAGGTCATAGCCGCGGGCGTGTTCATCCCGATGGCCGCCATCGGCGAGGAGTTCTTCATGTCCGTCGGCTGGCGGATCCCGTTCTGGCTGTCCGCCCTCGTCGTGCTCGTCGGCTGGCTGATCCGACGCACCCTGGAGGAGCCGCCGCAGTTCCAAGCCCAGGCAGCCGAGGCCGGGCCAAGGGTCAAGCGCGATCCCATGCGCATCCTGATCACGCGCTACTGGGGCCCGCTCGTCGCGGTGACGATCCTGGCTCTCCACAACTTCGAGACCACCATCTTCTCCGTGTGGGCGCTGAGCTACGGCAAGGCGCAGGGCATCGCCGAGGCCCACATGCTGTCCCAAACGGTGCTCGTGCAGCTGTCCGCCCTGGCGGCCATTCCGTTGTGGACCCTTCTCGCGGACAAACTCGGACGCAAGAAGATCTACATCGGTGGCTACATCGTGGTCGCCGTACTGCTCTGGTTCTACATGACCCAGCTCCACGACGCCAACGTCATCGGCGTCTACCTGCTCGGTTTCGTGATGCAGGGCATTTTCTACTCGGCCGTCAACGGCGTGTGGCCCGCCTTCTACGGCGAGCAGTTCCCGACGAAGGTTCGGCTGTCCGGCACCTCGCTCGGCACCCAGATCGGCTTCACGATCACCGGCTTCGCCCCCACCATCGCGGCCGCCCTCGTCATCGGGGACGCCACCGACTTCACACCCGTCTACCTGCTCACCATCGCAGTCATGGCCGCCGTCCTGCTCACCGCGGCGTTCGGCACCAGGGAGACCGCCTTCAAGTCGCTCGACCAACTCGACGAGGAGGCCGACGAGGCCGAGATCACCAAGTACGGACATTCCCTCTGAACGAACCCCACCTCCGAACAAAGGAAAGGACATGTCAAGAAAAAAGGAGACTCAGTTCGATCTCATCGTGTTGGGAACCGGTGCCGCCGGGTTGAGCACCGCCCTGACCGCAAGCAACGAGGGTCTCAAGGTGCTCCTGCTGGAGAAAACCGACCGCTTCGGCGGCACCACTTGCCGCTCGGCGGGAACGTGCTGGATTCCCGGCAGCCGGTACGTCGAGGAGGCAGGGATCACCAACGACCTGGCCAAGGCCGAGACCTATCTCGACGCCCTGGTGGGTGACAAGGGACCCAAGGAGATGTGGATGACCTACATCCAGACCGGGCCCCGGATGATCGACTACATGGAGAGGCTGGGGATCAAGTGGATCCCCTTCCCGGGTTTCGTCGACTACTACCCGGAGCTCGAGGGCTCCGGCAGGGGATACCGGGCCCTCGAACCCGAGCCGTTCAACGGCAAGACGCTCGGCAAAATCGATTTCTCCCACCTGCGGGGCCCGCTGCCGGAGTTCGCCCTGTTCGGGGGCTCGCTCATGGTTCGCCGTACTGAGGTCACGAAACTGCTGCACCTGTTCGACGGACAGGACCTGCGCGAACGCGCCCAGGCGGTCGGCACCGCCCTCCGCCTCGGCATCGCATGGGTCTGGGATCTGTTGTGGGGTTGGCCTCGCGGCACCCGCGTGGTCATGGGCAACGCGCTCATCGGACGTCTCTACCGCGAGTACAAGAAACACGGTGGCACGATGTGGCTGAACGCCGTCACGCAGCGCCTCACGATCGAGGACGGCCGGGTCACCGGCGCCGTCGTCGAGTACCAGGGGATTCCTCGCGAGCTCAAGGCCCGGAAGGGCGTGGTCCTGGCGGCCGGTGGTTTCCCGGCTTCCCCCACCCGGCGCAACCAGTACCTGCGCAAGCCGGCCGCCCAGTACACGGCTGCGGCCGGGGGCAGCACGGGAGACACCTTCGCCCTGGCCGAGTCGGCCGGCGGCACCATCGGCCCCGAGGACGAGAACGGGGCGCTGTGGTTCCCGTCGTCGGTGGGCTACCGGCCCGACGGCTCCCAGGCCGTGTTCCCGCACATCTGGGATCGCGCGAAGCCGGGCATGATCGCCGTGAACGCGGCGGGCGAGCGCTTCACGGACGAGGCGCGCTCGTACAACCACTTCGTGCGCGGCATGTACGAGTCCGACGAGGCGGGGGTCCCGACCGTTCCCGCCTGGCTGGTCGCCGACCACGACCACATGAAGCGGTACGGCCTCGGCATGATCTATCCCGGTCTGCCCATCTCGCGCCACTGGTTCGACAGCGGCTACCTGTTCAAGGCCAGGACGCTGGCGGAGCTGGCGGTGAGGATCGGCGTGGATCCCCGGGGACTGGAGGAGACCGTCCGGAAGTTCAACGCCGACTGCGCCCTGGGCAGGGACAGCCTCTTCGGGAAGGGGGAGAGCGAGTACAGCCCCCAGTACGGGGACCCGCAGGCCACACCGAACGTCAACCTCGGACCGTTGAAAACGGCGCCGTTCTACGCCATGGCGGTCTACCCCACCCCCCTGTCGACCGGGCGCGGCATCCTGATCAACCCGGATGGTCAGGTCCTGGACGCCGATTCCCGGCCCATTGAGGGCCTGTACGCCGCCGGTTCGGACGCCCAGCAGGTGTTCGGCATCCAGTACCCGGGCGGCGGCTGCCAAGTGGGTTCCGGCATGGTGTTCGGCTACCGGATCGGGAAGCACGCGGCGGGCCGGGAGGCCTGAGATGGCCGCCAGGAAGCTGGGCGTCTCGGCCCTCACCGTGCTCGACGTCCCACCGCCCGACGCCGTAGTGGCGGCGGCGGAGGCCGGTTTTGACGCCATCGGACTGCGGGTCTTCCCGGCCGGGGACGAACCCGCCTGGCCCCTGATCGGTGACACCCCCATGGTGCGCGAGACCCTGCGGCGTCTTGATGACACGGGCATCGCCCCGTGGGATGTCGAGGTGCTCAGGATCCGTCCGGACAAGGAAATCTCCGAACACCTGTCGATCCTCGACGCGGGGGCTCGGCTCAAGGCCCGGTACGTGCTGGTCAACGTCAACGACCCCGATCCCGGCAGGCGCCTGGAGCGCTTGAACGTCGTCGCCGCCGCGGCGGGGGAACGGGACCTGACACTGGCCGTCGAGTACATGGTTTTCACCGAGATCCGCACCCTCGGCGATGCCCTGGACCTGGTGGGACTCATCGAGGGGCCGGCGGTGGTGCTCCCGGACTCGCTCCACGCCGCCCGCTCGGGCGGCACCGCGGCCGAGCTGTCCCGGGTTCCCGCGGAGCGAATCGCCTACGCACAGCTCTGCGACACCATCACGTCGCCGGAACCTGTCAGCCCCGAGGATGCGCTCGCCGAGGCCAGGACGGGCCGCCGGTTCCCCGGCGACGGGGACCTGGCCCTCGCGGAGTTCACCCGGGCCCTGCCCGCCGGGACCCCGCTGTCGGTGGAGGCCCCCGTGCGGGATGTTCCCCTGGCCAAGCGGTGCATGAGCGCACGGGCGTCTCTCGTCCGTGTGCTCGCTGAGGCCGGCGCGGGGTGATGCACTAGGCTCCTGCCGTGGAAAACCATTCGGTCCGCGATCTCCCCACGATCGGGCGGCTGCCATGAACGCAATCGCCCTGATCGGGTTGTCGGGTTCCGGTAAGTCGACGGTCGGGCCGCTCCTCGCGGAGCGGCTCGGCCTGCCGCACCTCGATGTCGACCTCGTCCTGGAGCAACGGGAAGGGCGAACCATCCGGGAGATCTTCGACACCGACGGGGAACCGTATTTCCGGGCGCTGGAGCGTGAGATCACGATCGAGCTCCTGGCGGCGCCGGGGGTTCTCAGCCTCGGGGGAGGCGCCCCGATGACCCGGGCGATCGCGGACGCCCTCGACGGCCATCCAGTCGTCTGGCTGCGGGTGGAGCCCGAAAGCTCTGCCCAGCGGATCGGACGCGACGAGGGCCGCCCGCTCCTGGCAGGGCAGGACGCCGTGGTCCGGTTGCGGAAGATGCTCTCCGAACGCGCCCCGACGTATGCGCGGCTGGCGAGTCTCGCAGTGGACACCGACCACGCCTCCGTGGACTCGGTGGTCGATGCGGTAGCCGCCCACGTCGCATCGTTCGAGCCAGGACGCTACATAGGTGAGGTGATCCCGGTCACCGCGGACAAACCGTACGAGGTCCGGGTGGGGCGCGGGGTGTCCTTCGAGCTCTCCCAGGCGCTCGGCCCCCGCTCGCGAGTGGCCATCATCCACACCGCTTCCCTGACCCGGGAGGCCAGGAGACTCGGGAGCACCCTCGACTCGGACGTGGTTTTCATCGAGGTCCCCGCCGGACGCGAGGCCAAACGTCCGCAGACGCTGACGATGGCTTGGCGGAGGCTCTCCAGGGCGGGCCTCACCCGGGACGACGCGGTGGTCGGTTTCGGCGAGGGACCGACTATCGAGCTGGCGGGCTTCGTCGCCGCGACCTGGCTCAGGGGCATCGACTTCGTCAGCGTGCCGACGACCCTGCTCGCGATGGTGGACACCGCCATCGGCGGAAAGACGGGGATCGACATCGGATCGGGTGGGGATGTTGCGGGCGCATTCTGGGAGCCGGCGGCGGCGCTCTGTGACATGGATCACCTCACGGACCTGGGGCCGGAGTCGCTCCGAGGCGGCATGGCCGAAATGGCCAAGCACGGCTTCGTGGCCGATCCACGGACCCTTCACCTACTGGAGACCCGGACGCAGCGGATGTTCGACCCGGAGAGCCAAGAACTGGCCGAGGCGGTGGCACGGTCCATCCGGATCAAGACCTCCATCGTGAGCAAGGACCTGCGCGAGTCCCGTTCGGAGGGCACGCGGGTGGGCCGCGAACTGCTCAACTACGGACACACCCTAGGGCGCGCCGTCGAACGCCACTCCGGATGGGGGCACGGGGAGGCGGTCAGTGTCGGGATCATCTACGCGGCCACCCTGTCGCGCCTGCTGGGCCACTCCTCCCGGGCCTTCGCCGAACGGCAACAAACCCTGCTGGAACGGCTCGGGTTGCCCACCCGCTACCGCGGTGATGTCTGGCCGGCACTTCGGCGGGCGATGAACAAGGACAAGAAGACCCACGGCACCGCCCTCCGGTTCGTGCTTCTCGAAGACGTGGCGAAACCCCGGATCGAGGTGGCGCCCCCCGAGGACGTGCTCAGGGCTGCCTACGGGGAGGTTTCCGACTGATTCCAGGTCAGCGGGCCGCGCAGCACGTCCAGGTGGTCGGCGCCGTTCCCGGGGATGGGACCCCGGTCAGTTCCCTCTCCGGCGGATCCGGGGAACGGGCACCCGGATCGCGGGCGGATCGTCGCGGGTGAAGATCCACTCCGGATCGGTCACCATGCGGGCAGCCGACAGACCCGCCACCATGGCCACCACCCCGAGCATCGTCGCGATTCCCTGCGCGACGGCGCGGTTGACGTCCCCGGCGTCGAAGTACAGAAGGGTCCGCAGCGCCGACGAGCCGGGCGCCATGACCAGCAGGGTCGGGACGGTCATGAGGGGCATGATGGTCGGCATGGACAGTGTGTTCGATGCTGCCGCCCGGGATTTCACCGCTCTTGCTCCCCTGCTGTGGGACCGGGTCGGCCTGGCCGTCGTCAAAGCCTCACCTCCTGGCAGCGGGGAACACGTGCTGGATGCCTGCTGCGGCATCGGATCCGCGACACTGCCAATCGCCGAACTCGTCGGCTCCGCGGGACGCGTGGATGCCGTTGACCTGTCCGGGTCTCTGATCAGAGAGCTACGAAACCGCCTCGCGGAGTCGCGACACACCGCCCAAGTCGTCCCGCATGCCGCCGACATCACCACATGGAAGGGTGGCCCCTACGACCAGGTGTTCTGCATCCTCGGTTTACCCTTCCTACCCGATCCTGCTGCCGGGGCGAATCATCTGACGAACCTTCTCCGTCCAGGCGGGAAGCTTGTGATCGCTCACTGGCTCTCCTCCCCGGATTCACTGGACCTCCCCGCCGTGGGAACCATTCTGGCGGGCATTCTGAGGAAGTTGGGAGGCGCCCTACCTCCACCGCACGAAGGCCGTGCCCGCTTCAGTGACGACCTGACCCGTCCCGAGACCATGCACACCCGAATGGGCACGCTGGGCCTGTCCGCCGAGGTCACGACGATTGAGCTCAGGGTCCCGCTCGATGCCGTGGTTCTCCGCCTGCTGATCGAAGGGTCGGCCTTCCGGTCGATGCTGGCCGACCTGGACGCAGTTTCCCGTGAACGCGTCCACGTGCTTCTGGCGGAGCAGCTCTCGGGAGAACAACTCAATGCCTCGCTGGTGGTGGGTGCGGGTCGGCGTCAGTGATGCCCACGACTGATCAGGGCGAGGCCGGGGAAACGGGCAAAATCGCTGTCGAAAAACCAGATGCTCGCGCCGTGCTCAATGGCAAGCGCAGCCAGGTGGACGTCAGTTACCAAGTTTCCTCCGCAGGTCCCCATCGGTCAGAAGCTGACCGAGAACCTCCCGGTGCCGCGGGCCGGGACAGGGAGCCACACCTGATCAGCATCGGGTCAGTCAGCAATGTGTTCCCACACACCCCACGGCATGTGCGGGTTCATGGTGACGCGCGGAAACCCGCATGGTTTTTCGCAACAAGGTTCAAGACCTCAGTTTCCGGCGTCGCAGCCCGGGAACCACCTCTCGCAGGTGCGGCGGGTCATCACGGGTGAAGGTCCATTCCGGATCGGTGAGCATCCGGGCCGCCGAGAGGCCTCCAACCATGGCGATCACTCCGAGCAGTGCCGTCATGCCCTGCGTGACGGCCAGGTCCGTGTGATTCTGGTCGAGGTGGAGCAGGCTCCGCAGGGCGAAAGCACCGGGGATGGAAACCAGGAGGGTCGGCACGGTCATGATGATCTTCTCAAGTCCGAATAGCCTTCCCAACAAGGCGCAGCCGAGGCCGATGATGAAACAGCCGGCGAACGTCGCCACGTGTTCCGCGACCCCAAGGTCGATGAGCTCCAGCCTGACGGCATTGCCCGCAACCGCGACCGCACCGGAGGCCATCGCGGCGCGTAGGGGCGAGTTCAGCATCATGGCCCACCCCACGACCGCGATGAAACTGGCCACCACTCGAATGGCCCACACCTGCCACGGCTCCACGCCGAGAGGCGGTGCGGTCTCCGCGGTGACCCCACCGAGATTGGCCACGATCCACACCCCGATGGTGATGGCAAGCAGGATCATGGACGCATAGGCGGCCCGGGGCAACCCCGCTGTGAGGTCCAGCCGGGTCAGTTCCAGGCCCGCGGTCACGAGCGGGAAACCGGGGATCAGAAAGATGGAGGCACAGATGAACCCCGCGGCCATGCGCGGACTTGGTTCCCCGAACAGCCGGTCCAGCATCCCGGTTCCCAGTAAATACAGTGCCGAGGCGGTGAAGGCAGAGACCATCACCACGGCCAAGTGGTTGATCTGCCAGCGCCCGAGCCGCCGGAACAGCAGATACGCCAGTGCAGAGGCGGGCAGCACAGTCCCGATCTCGCGCCAGCCACCGCCGGCGAGCACCGCGACGGAGGCGCAGGCCAGGGCGACCATGATTCCTCTCAACCATGCCGGGTACAGCGGATCCGCGTGGTCGATCCGGTCCAGCTGGCGGTCAAGCTCCGTCGCAGTGATCCGTTCCGGCATCTCATTGCTGAGTTTCTGCAGCATCGCGATCCGGTGAGCATTAACCCCCGGTTTGGGAACCTCGACCACTTTGGTGCGAAACACTCCACGGCGTTCCACCGTCATGGCCAGCGACGTGAACGTGATCGAGGAGGCGATGTGTCCCAGCCCGAGGGCCTTGGCGGAACGCCGCATGAGCTGCCGGACCCGGAGCGAACTGGTACCGGCACCGAGCATCATCCCCCCGGCCCGCGCCACCGCGTCGGTTCGCCGGATCAGATGCCTGGGTTCCAGGGAGTCCTCGAACTCCTGATCGCCGTAGCACTCGGGGTCTGGTTGATTCACGGGCGGTGATTCTACGCGCCCGCTCCCCGGCCCGGGCGGATCAACCCAAGGCCCGTTCCAGCCTCGAGGGCTCCTCCGCTTCTCGTCAACGGCTTTTCCCCACCGGAAGGCGTATTCACTCGCCCGCCGCAGAGGTCGTGGAGACCACATCCCGGATCAGGTCCCCGGTCATCCGCCTTCCCGGAACGCCGTCGGCCGGTCAGGAACCCGGATTCGTCATCAGTCGGCGCGCGTCATGGAGTGGAGGCAGGCGAGACTGTGGGCCGCCACCATTTCTCCGTGCTCGTCGCGGACTAGGTCGTCGAGCCAGACGAGGTCCGCACGCTCCGGGAAGTGTTCAGCGACAACACGACTGATGACGTACACGGCGCCAGGCCTGGGTTCGGGCAGGGACGGTTCGACACCGACCCAAGTGGCGCCGACGGCGATGGGCACCTCCCACACCACCTGCAGATCGTCGGGGTTATCCGGATCAGCCACGCGCAGACTTTCCTGTCTCCCGTTGGAGAGCAGGAGCCTGGGTACCACGCCGGAGGCGGGAAATTGTAGCGTCCGGTCGGCGTCGAGGTCAACGACGACGTCATGGACGGTGAGGTTGGCCAGAACCGTGGCTGGTGCCCGTGCAACAACACCATTCCCTGTTCAGGGTTCCCGGGTGTGGGCCAGGGATTTGAGCTCAGACATGAGATGGTCGAATTCAGCTTTCCACGTCGACGACGCCCACGTGATGCTGAGGGCGCGGGCTGCTTCCTCAAGCTTCTCGCATGTCAACCGCAGTACGTCCGGATAGGTCACATCATCTCCACTCACTGCCTTGGAGTCCGTCCGGATGTTTGCGCCTCCAAGATCCTGGAGGACCATCTGCAAAGCGGACTTGACGATGTCGTCAGCGTGCGTCACGACCAACTTGTTCCGCACCCTGTAGAGGATTTCCAGCAGGTCCTGATGAGGGCCTTTGTCCTTCGACCTCTTCTTGTCGCAGTCCTTCGGGTAGGGGCGAGCAAGATTGATTGGATTTCCGCTCCCGCCCTCGAGGTTGTTGTTCCGGTGAAGAAGATTGCTCCCTTTCGTCTTGAAGTTAAGAGCCTCGGCAACGACGACCGCCAAGCGCATCTTGGTCAGTTCGGTGGCCTCTGTCCACAGGCCCGCTACCGTCTGGAGAAGATCGATGAGGACACCGGCTCCGCGGTCTGGGTTCTCCTTGTCGTTTGCGACATCAAGGAGCTGCTGACGCAGCTTGTCACACCTGTCCGCCATCTCGTCCATGCGCCAGTCGCCAGCCGCGAGAACGCGGACAGCGCTGAGGAGGTTGAGACTCTTCAGGCTACTGATGGCTGCCTCACGCAGGGCGGTCTCGGCGTCGTTGTGCAGCGCGAACCGGTGGAGCTGGGAGACCGACTCTTTCCTTCCCTCCTCGTCGACCTTATCGACGAAGGTCTGGAGGAAGAGCGGGGTGGCGTGCTCCGCGCACCACGCCTGGGCCGCCTGGAGCGCGCCCAGCACCGCCGCCTTCTGACCGGTGCCGACGATGATGACAGCCGCAGGATGCTTGGCCTCGAGTGCAAGAGCGACCTGACCGCTGACGCTCCTCATGATCACGGGTGTCGCCACGTACTCGTTTCTGTCGCCCCCTTCGTAATCGCGCTGGTCGACGAAATCGCGCTTGTCGACGGAGGGAGAAACGTGTCTTTTCCAGCCCGCGTGCACTTGGGTTCTGCGGGCCGCATCAGCAGCGTCGAGGGAGGTCTTCTTGGAGCCGGGATAGGAGGAGTGCAGGAGCAGGAACTCGGCCGGGAGAGACTCCGCGCCGTCGAGCATGGCGCCGGGCACCGCTCGACGGATCTTCTTGTCTGGTTCTTTGCCGAGGATCCGCTCAGTGACGCACATGCCGCGCGGCGCACCGGCACCACACGAAACGATGAAAAGGACAGCCCCTCGCCCGGGTCGGGCAACCCAGTCCGGGAGAGCCGAGCTCAGCTCGTCGAGAGAGAGCGTCCGATTGACGTCGGAAGCCGACGGTGCAGCAAGGTCATGGACCGCTGTCTTCCCGACCTCGTTCAGCCACCGGTGCCCCAGCAGCCACCGGACCGAGGACGGGCACTGTTCACCGGACTCGTCGACGCGTCTCTGGGCGGTGGCGAGCACATCTCCAAGCTGCGGTGGTCTTCCATGGGTCCTCGTCTGTATCGCCTCCGTGACGAGATTTTCTGGAGCATCCTGCTGGTCACGAACTTCCTCGTCGTGAAGCGTCAGATAGTGCTTCTGCGCCCAAGCGCGTGCGATGAGGCCGGCGCCGTTGTCCGCACGGGCCATGTCGAGGGCAAGAAGGGAGGCGAGGTCCTCATCCTTCAGGGACTCCGGGTTGGTGGCAAGTCGTTTCATGAGGTCGGTGAGGCCATCCAGGCTACCGACGTCAACCGACGCCCGACCGGAACTCCTGGCCAATCGTCCCTGTGCCCAATTCCTCGCCTGCTCAACGTACCCGAGAGAGCGCAGCCAGTAAAAGGGAGCGGTGTCATAGGAACTGCGGTCGAGGAGAACGGCCGTGTCCTTCTGGGCGCCGGGCGCGACCGCGGCCCGCCAGTCCAAGCCGAGCTGGTCGGCGGCACCCATCGCGCCGAGCGCGATCATGGAGGCACCAGAGATCGCATTGACGACGACCTTCGGCTCGTCCCCAGTCTGGTTCTGGGAATCCACAAGGCAGCGGAGCCTCTCGGCGAGTTCCTCAACACCTGCCGTCTCCTGAAGATTGGCCTCACACATCTCCACACTGACGTCGAGCCGCAATTCCTTCCGGAGCCCGTCGTGGACACCCGCAAGACCCAAGGCTTTCTTGAGAAGCTCACCAATCTTCCACGTCCGTGTACCGGAATCACCACTCCGGCTCGCAAGGAGAAGGACCGTCACCACCCGCTCACCCTCGACCGGGAAGAGCGCACGCAGGATGAGGGACAGCGGCGGTGCGCTGAAGCGGGAGCCTTCTTCGGGCGCCTCGAGCAGCACCTTGAGCAGGCCTTCTGAATCCTCGTCGTCGAGAAACTTCTCGACCTGTTGCTCGGCCTCCCCCTGGGCCTCCTGTCGCTCGGATTTCGAGAGCCCGACGATGTCGTTGCGCAGGTCGCCCTGCCCCACTGGATAAACGATGATGGTCATGTATCGCGTCCTCTCTCACAGCAGCATTCCTCAGCGGGCTGACGATTCGTGACGTAGGCGCATCTTCCTCACCACAGGGTGAGGCATCAGCCGTTCGGCTTGTCTTACACGCTCATAGTAGTGACGCAGGATGCATCCCTGTGGCACACTGCACGCGTCCAGATCCCTTCGAGAGGATCCCCATGTACCTCGTAATGCTCGAGACCAACGGGAACCAGCGCTACATCTTCTCCTCTCCGCGCCTACGCGAGAACATCGGTGCGTCCGCACAACTCGTCCACCTCAAGGAATGGGCTGATAAGGCCTTGAAAGAGACCGGGGCGAACACGGTCTGGCAACAGGACGTGGCCACCCACCTCACCAGCACCAGGGTCAACCGTGCCAACGATGCTGACGCGAGCGACCTGAACTTCATTGCTGAGCACACCGAGTGGGTCAGTCGCGCATCCGGCAAGGTCATTTTCATGGTTAAGACCGAGACCTGCGCCAAGGCAGTCATTAGCCAGGTCACTCGGACCGCACTGGCCCAGGCCCCGGGCATCGACGTCTCCGGTGTCTACATCAGCATGGATGGCCGGAGCACCGTTGATGAGGACCTGCTCAAGAAGGTCCACGCCGAGGCCGCCGCCTATACCCTGCGTCGCTCACCCGCACAGGCCCGCTTCTCCCAGATGCCGTTCCTGACCAGAGCGAAGGATTCGTCTCTGCCAGCAACCCCGCCACTCAGATGCATACTTCCCGGCGGGCTGAAGGACGAGGCTGCGGACGATATTGCCACTGCGCACTCTCTTCCCTCCCGGATCAAACGGTACCGGGCCTACTGGTCCCGCAAGGGACTCATTGACCTAGTGACCGACACAAACACGGCACTCAAAGAGGAGAAGAACCAGGATCGGCTAGTCCCCGACCCCACCAAGCTCCGAAGAAAGCTCGAGCGCGCCTTCTCGATAGGCAAGGAAAACTGGCCCACAGATACTTCTGTGCCTCACAGCCCCGACGACAGTGCCAACACCCCAGCCGACACCAGCGAGCAATCCGCACAGCAGGAAGCCAAGCCTGAAAAAGACCTTGAGCGCGCCGAGAAGGCGCTCAATGCTATCGAGTACTCTTTTCAGGACGGGCGAACCGGCAAAGACAACGGCGATACACATCCCACCGCCGCCCAAGCATCCATCAAATCCCCTGATACCATCGCTCTCTCCAAAGTTGCCGTCATTCACATTGATGGCAACGGCATCGGTGCGATCATGCGCAACCTCAAGGCGGCAGTGGGCTGCGTGCCTTCGAAGGACTTTGAGGACCAGCTGGGCTGCACACCCCGAGAGCCCGACGCCCTGCGCCGCTTCGTGCTAACCATGAGTCTCCGTCTCGACGCCGTTGTGACCGACGCCTTCGCCACCGCCTGGTATGACATCGCTCAGTGGGCCCGACAAGACCGCTGTGCCGAACAGATCGACTTCACCGTCGTTCCCGTCGTGCCCGTCATCCTAGGTGGAGACGACGTCACCGTCATCGCCTCTGGCGACTACGCCCTGCCCTTCGCTGCCTCCTTCCTGCTCCACTTCGAGAAGAAGACGGCCGCCGACCCACTCCTCAAGTACCTCCACGCAGTCAGCAAGATCTGCGACGAGGAGGGCATCTTTGGTCCAGCCCCCATGACAGCCGCTGCGGGAGTGGCGATCGTGCGTCGCAACTTCCCCTTCCACATCGCCTACGAACTCGCCGAGAAGCTGGTAAGCCGCGCCAAAGGAGTCGGCAAGAACCAGGACCCACCATGCTCCACCTTGGACTTCCACGTCCTGTTCGACACCACCGTCGTCGAGCCTGACGATCAGCTCGGTGGTTACAGAAAATTCACCACGCGCCCGTTCCGACTCGTCAAACGTACGTCGGATTCGGAGACACAAACGCCCATGGATGTGCCGTTCGGCGACCCCTCGGACGCCTCGGAAACTCCGGCGCCAGCCACATGGAAGGACACATGCCGCCGTGTCGCCAGGTTCAAAGGGTTCCAACACACGGAGGACGAGAAGGACAGGGTCGAACCCTTCCCCCGTACCCGCGCCGCCCGCATTCGCAAGCTCCTGTCTGACGGCAAGCAGGAAGAGGTGGTGAAGCACTGGGAGGCAGTGAAGAAGGAGGTCTCCGTCGACTCCGACATCGCGCGTGGCGGCTCTGAAGCGCTGTTTGATCTGCTTGAGCTGGCCGATCTCCTGCCCAACTCTTACTTGCAGCAGGTCACGGGACTGGCACAACCCAAGGACAGCACACCCACCACCCCGACGTCGGAGGAGGCGCATTCGTGAGCAAGACCAACGCCTTCCCGCTCACCGTCGTCTTCCACTCCGACTGGGGCGTGTCCACCGGCACCGGCATCGCCGGCGGGATCGACTCCGTCATCGAGAAAGACCGGACCGGCAATCCGGTGGTCCGCGGAACCGTCTTGACCGGCGTTATCCGTGAGCAGGCTGTCATCGCAGCACAAGCACTCGACGACGGGAAGGACAACGACCCGTGGACACGATTCGCCGGCGACCTGTTCGGCCCTGAAGCTGATGACGACGGCAAGGACCGTCGCCATCAGCGTAACGTCATCTTCTCTGACGCCACCGTGCCCGAGGGACAGGACGTTCCAATTCATGAGGTTGTCTCTTTGTCCATCGACGACGAGACAGGTACGGCTCGCGACGACTTTCTGCGCTTCTTCGAGCGCGCAGGCGCGTGCCGTCTTGAGGGCACGGTCACCCTCGTGGGCGAAGATGTCGACGGCCAGGAACTGACGTGGTCGAATGAGCAGTGTGATGCCGCCCGCCTGCTACTGGCTCTATCCGGGCTGCTGGTGCGCGGCATCGGCTCCAACCGGTCCGACGGTGACGGCATGTGTGACATCCTCATCGGAGTCGACCCCGCACTGCACGCTGATGGCGGGGAGATCCTGAGTCAGGTGCGCCGGTGGTGCAGCCAGGCAATGGACCGCCTCTCTCCTGAGACTCCAACCGTCCCTCGCGCCACACGTGCCTTCGCAATCCCCCACGTAGCTGCACGCACCACATCCTCACCGGTCGCTGAACCGGAACCTGCGCCCAGCTCCGGCGCCTTGCAATCCCCCAAGTGGTGGTCAACGAAGCTGACGATCAACCTGCTCACCCCGGTCGTGTCCTATGACGTGCCCATGTCCAATGAGGTACGTTCGCTGGATTTCCTGCGCGGCACGGTCCTGCTGCCCTGGGTCCACCGGCTCCTGCGGCGCGCGCTGCCCGGCGACGCTGCTGTCCGTGACGCCGTCGTGCACGGTCGGCTGCTCGTCTCCGACGCGCTGCCGGTGGTGGGTGACGTCGTTGGCCTACCGACACCGCTCGCGCTCTCCACCCCGAAGGTACGCAAGCCGAATCAGTGCTGGCGGGAGGTGACGAACCGGCTGAGAACTGGGGAGCCGCAGGACGTGCACTCGCCGCTGCGCAGCGGATTCGTTTTTCCCGGCCTTGAAGTGGCGCCGCCGGAACCGTCGGACGGACACGATCCACTCGACAAGAAACTGACACTGTCTGGCGGTCTGGGAGCGCCGCCGCTCACCGGCCGCCAAGCCACAGCGCACTCGACTGCCACCGGGGCCGCGAAGAATGGGGCCCTTTTCCTCGTGCGGGCCCTGCCCGCCGGTTTGACGCTCCAGGCAACGATTACGTTGTCCGAGGACCTGGTCAGGATCTCAGGCGTGAAGGAGGTCCTCTCAACAGGAGCTGCACATGACGCACGCTTGGGATCGCGTCGGCTGAGCGGCACCTACGGCCACGCCCGCTGCACTTTCTCCCCACTGACCGAGACGGCCACTTCGCCTGTTGCTCCGGGAGAGACCACCCTGTGGTTCACCTCCGATGTCCTGGCGCGCTCGGCGGCGCTGGGACCCGGCGGCAGCCAGCAGGATCTGGTTGATGCCTTTGGCCGCCTCGGCGCGCGCCTGGAGGTCTGCCGGCAGACGGACGACCGCTTCACCGCCGGCATCCGCCATCGTCGGTTCGACTCATGGTCGACGGCGGGAGGCCAGCCCCGTCCTACGCGCACGGCGATCCAGGCCGGTTCGGTGCTGCGCGTCACGGTCCCCGACGAGGCCGCCGCCCTTGCGCTCACCCGCCTGGCCGTCACCGGCGTCGGCGACCTGACGGCCCAGGGCTTCGGACGCTTCGTCGTCGGGCACCCGCTGCTGGATGAGAAGAGTTTCAGCCTCGGCGACCTCCGCCGCTCCGACTTCATCGGCAGCACCGACGCCGCAACCTCCCAGGAGGAGCAGTCATGAGCATCATCCGCTACGAGCTGACGATCCGTCTGACAACCCACTCTCCCCTGCACTCGGGTGGGATGGATGTGGTGGCTGACCCCACGCGCGAAGGCGTCGACCGGGAGGCGGTCGCCACGAGATTCGCCCGCGACGCCCATGAGCGCCCGATCCTCACCGGGCGCTCGGTCAAGGGTGCCGTGCGCACCGCCTGCACCCGATACCTGGAGAAGAATCCGGAGTCCGACGTCGCCCAGTTCCTGACCGAGGAATCCCAAGCCAGGCTGTGGGGTGACAGAGGCAAGAAGGCGCCGAACGGCACACCCCTGCGGGCCTCCGCCCTGACTTTTCACCCCGTCGAGATTCCCGAGGAGGCCCTGGCGGGTTCTCGGTCGGGTGATTCCTCCGAGGCTGAGCAGCGGCAGGCCGGGGCCGACCTGCCCTGCAGGGTCGGAATCGCAATGAACCGCTGCTGGGGCGCCGTCGGCGACGGGGCGCTGTTCGTCCACGAGTTCGTGCCTCGGGGTAACGCACTGACACTCGTCATCACTGCGGAGGGCATCAACGACGAGGCGCCAGCGAAACGCACGAATGCCGAGGGCGACGCCGACGCATCAGAGGAGAAGAAGGAACCAGCGGCTCCTCCAGAGCCTGCAACTGCGGCTGAGGTCAAGCAGCTCCTTGAGCTCATCGTCGGGCTGTTCAAAGCCGGGCAGGTCTCCTTCGGTGGTCGGCAGAGCGCGGGCTGGGGACGGATCGCGCTCGACGATGGAAAGCCCAAGGATGAACGTTGGCGGCTCCGGGAGTTCAGCCTCAAAACCAGGGAGGGCCTGAAGTCCCTGCTGTCCGATTCCCCCTTGCCGGGTACAGAACTGGAGCCTGTGGACTGCGGTCCTGCCAAGCGCACTCGCATCACGGTCACGTGGAAGAGTCCCACGGGGATCCTGGTGGCGGACCCGGGGCTGTCCAAGCAGGACAAGGCCGACCTCAAGGAAGAGCGCGAGGCCGCTCTCGCTGAAGGTAGAATCTTTGACAAGAAACCCGTCCCCACCGTGCCGCTGCGCGACGCCGGAGGCGAGGATGGTCCGCTCGTCCTTCCCGGGAGCTCGGTGCGCGGGGCATTGCGCGCCAGAGCCTCTCGGATCGCACGCACGGTTCTCGTGGGAGCCCTTGGGCGGCGGCTCGACAACTGGTCGGAGCCCGGCGTCACGGTCCACGACCAGCTGGCAGACGATCCCACTCTCGTCCGCGACCTGTTCGGCACCACCGAGCAGCGTGGCGCCCTGACGGTGCTCGACACCCAGGCGGCACCGTCGGCCAATCCCCGCACGGTCACCCACAACGCGGGCGACCGCTGGACCGGTGGCGTGGCCGAAGGCGCTCTGTACGGAGAAGAGGTCCACGACGGCGCCCGCTGGGACGACATCGTCCTGGAACTGGACCCCGACAGGCTGCCCAACGAGCAGAACCGGCGTCGTGCCGCCTGGTGTCTGCTGGGGCTCGTCTTGGCCGAGCTCTCCACGGGCACGCTCCCGCTGGGCAGCAGGGGAACTCGTGGACTGGGACAGGTGGAGGTCACAGGCCTCACGGTCGAGGGAATGGAATTGCTCGGGCTCCCCGGCGACGGTTCCTGGAGGTTCACGGCAGGTGACGGCCAGAGCGGGCGCGACGCTGCAGATGCCCTGCTGAAGCACCTGCGAACGGTCAACGAGACGATCAAGCCGAGCGGCGGCGCAGATACTGCCGGCTGGTCCTCCTATCTCATCGAGACCGGGAGGAAGAACAATGCCTGACAAGCTCATGATGCCTTCGCTGCGGGAAGCAATGTGGTCTTCGTCACCCGACCCCAACGCCACCCTCGACGATGTTCTGAAAGCCGTCGCCCCTACCGGTTCCGTCGCCGGAATCGCCTATACGACGGCTGGGGCGCACGCCATTACGTCCGTCTCCGACGGAAAACTACACAGCTCCGGCGGCGATGTTGAACGAGCGGCCATCTACGAACTGCGGCTGTGGGAGGTCGGCATCACTGATGACCGTGAGGTCCTTGCCCACGAGTGGCGGTGGGTCAATGGCTCTGGTACCGCCGAGATCATCGTCCACAAAACCTCGAGTAGTAAGGAAAGCACCCCCAAGTTCAAGCCGTGCTGGTACCGCCACAACGCATACCTCCAACACGGTGCGGCACCGCTCAAGAACCCGAAGACGATGACCAGCATCGAAGTCTTCACCGAGCAGGAATACGGGAACACCGTGTTCGTCGACGAGCTCATGACGGGAAAGTGGGGCTGACATGCCGGGCAGGACTGAGGACTTCAAACCCTTCCACTCCGCCGTCAATCGGATCCCTGTACCGCGGCGGTCCGCGCAGAACCTGGCTCGGCACAACGTCCTTTCCCCTGACCTCTTCCTCGACGGGCCTGCACCCTCACACGATCACCTCGATCCTGATCGCTGGTCCGGTTCTGTTGACCTGGAGATAACGCTGCACACGCCACTGGTCTTCGGTGAGCAGACCACCACGGAGGAAGCCGGTCCAGGAGGACGGGCTGAGAAGCGCCATTTCGTTGCCCTTCCGCTCAACTCCGATAAAACGGTCCGTGTTCCACCGACCATGATCAAGGGCATGATCTCTCGCGCGTACGAGACGCTCACGTGCTCGCGCTTCCGCGTCTTCGGTGACGTGGAGAACCAGGGTGGCTTCCGTCGGACCGCCGATGATCGCTCCGTGCCGCTGACCTACCGGGGCGACGCCGCCAGCGCTCTCGGGCTGGTCCCGATCCGAATCACCGGGGAGGATGAGGATGGCCTCATCGGCGCTCTCTACTACGGCGACACCAAGGTCACTGAGGACTATCGCGAGCACAACCTCGTCTACCCAAAGATGCGTGCAGCGGCGCTCCGAGGAACGTCTTGCGGCCCTGCGAAACTCGTCGTCCCCCAGGATCGACTTGACCGCCTCGCCCCGCATGGCAAGAAGATCGTCTGCGACATGACCTTGTGCCTGCACGGACGTGGTGGGAAGAGCGCCCGGTACGCCTACTGGTTGGTTACGCACATCCACGACGAGAAAACCGGCCAACCGATCGAGATCTTCCGCATTCCGGAGTCCATCACCACGACCAAGCACCTCGACGGCGTCACAGGCTACGTGTGCAGGACCGCAGCACCGAATCAGTCGCCAAGAGACCTGTTTCCCAGAAAGCACGACGAGCGCGTGTTCTTTGACATCTCGCCTCATGGCCCCACACAGGTGCGCATCTCGTCTCGGGTGCGTGAAGCGTACCGGGCCGTTGTCGAGAGCTATGTGGCTCAACGCAGCAAGGATCCGAAGAACAAGAAACAGCCGCCCAACCGGGCTACTGATGCCGTGCACCGCGAACAACGAGAGGCCGTGAAAACGACAGGAGTCTCACACATCGCCGTGCCAACAGCGACTGCGGACGTGTGCGCCGCAGCGTCGCTAACAGTCGGCACGGTCGCTTTCGCGGTCGTCGACAACTCCAATGACGCTCCGGTCGTCGTCGAGATCATTCCGACTATGATCGGGCGCCACGCCTATCAGCGTTCGCCGCTGGAGCTCGCCAAGGCGCAGGAAGTCGCCCCGCTCACGAAGGCTGATGACGCGTCCCCTGCCGATCGCCTCTTTGGATACGTCGTCCAGGACAAAGCCGGGAAGGGCGGGGACGTTGCCTTACGCGGTCGGATCAGCATCGGCCCGGTCAACGGAACACAGGCGACCATCGTCTCCAACAAGTCACAACTCCTCACTCCCCTCCTCGCCCCGAAACCTGGTTCAGCCCGCCGCTACCTGACTGATCACGAAGGCAGGACTCCTCGGCGACACGATGGCAACTCCGACGGAGCCCTACCGCGCTCTGATCTCTTCCGGGACGGCCAGCTCCTCGGGGCCGCCGCCTACCCCGTCCATCGGAGGATCCTCGACCAGAAAGGGTTTCCGGCCACCGCCATCGTGGACCCCGTCATGGATGGAAGGCCTCAGAAGAACCTCGAGACTCGGATCACAGCACGCACCTGGTTGGCGACCGGCAGCGTTCTGAACACCACTTTGACCTTCACCAACCTCAGTTCTGACGAGCTCGCCGCCCTCCTGTGGGTCTTGACCCCAGAGAACCTGGTGCCGGCATCCGAACAGGACGATCAGCGCTCGAAGATCGGCTACCTCCGCATGGGGCTCGGCAAACCCTTCGGGCTGGGCGCCCTCGAGGTTCGAGCCGTCGAGGGGAGCCTGCGGGCTCAACAGGACGGCAGTCTCGCGCAGGACTACGCATCGCTGCGAGGCTGCATGGGGGCGGGCAGCGCGACCACAGACCCGAGTGAAGCCGTCTTCGACACCAAGATGCCTTCCGTCATCACGGAGCTCCCCTGGGTCCAGGCAATGCAGCGTGCGGCCTATGGATACGCCGACGACACGAAGGTCAGGCACATGAGTCTGAACGAAAACAAGGAGAACAACCAGACAAACGGAACAACGGGCGAGCCCCGTCCCGGCAAGGGTGTCGCCCCACGTGACATGTTCGGTTCAGACTCAGGCGAACCCATTGTCGTCACCCGGAGGCCGAAGGGTCCGACAAGAAACCCACGAGGCGGAAACCGTCCCCGGCGGAGACAACGATGACTGCCTGGCACCATGCGTACAGCGGTGTCCCCACCACGAGGAAACACCGGAAGAACGGAAAGAATGGCCTCGGCGGGGATTACCCGCCCGTCAGGCATGATCACCTCCTGCCGAACGGCCTCTCGGGCGAACTGCACGTGTCCATCAAGGTCGCGTCCCCGACCGTTCCCGGCCAACGCACCGCGAAAGGGCAGGTCGTCGTCTCCTCACGCAGCGGAGCTGTGAGTGGCGCCATGGACTGGGAGGATGCGACCATTCCCGCAACCACCCTCAAGGGTGTGCTGTCGTCCGCCTACGAGGCGGTCACCGCATCCCGTATGCGCGTCTTCTCAGGCAACGACCACGTGCTCACACACCGCCGCACATCTCAGGAAGCGGCGATTCTCTATCCCGTGTTCCTCGTCGCGGATCGAAAGACTTCCGGGGGAACTGGTCTTCGGGCACGAATCATGCTCGGGAGGAATCGGAGACCCGAGAACGGCGAGTGGAATAGCCTTCCGTGCCTGTGTGCAGCCGTCCTTCCTGACTCCGAGAAGTCCCGTACAGCCCTGTATGACAAATCAGGTCAGCTGATGTACTCCGGAGCCACCAAGAAAAGGAAGCGAAAATACCACAACAAGAAAGGTCCGCAGCATGTACGGGAGCGCCTGTCACAGCTTCGGGACGCGACGCCGCACGGCTCACAAGTCACCTTCACCGCCCAGGAGGAGGACTTCTACAAAACCAAGCGATTGATCGTCTCCTCAGTCAAGGGCGAGCGCTTCTGCGGGACCGTCGGCCACAGCAAGAGTCACGGCCCCAAGGACTCCCCATATACCGGCTACGTCGTCCGCCTCACCCCGGAGGGCTCCGACCCTCTCATTGACACCAAGTACAACGAGTTCGTCTTCTTCGACACGAAGAAGAACAGGACGTACCGGGATATTTCAGCCCAAGTACTCACGAACCTCGTCGAGGTCATCCACAGTTACCTGGAGAACATCCGCACCCTCAAACGCCAGGAAGCGCACCGTCGCAGCGCCGGCGCACAGAAGGAGACCAAGACCCGCCGCTCGGACTCTCCAAACACCTGGCTCATCCACTCGATCCTCGACGGGGAGAACGGTGGGCCGGGTCTCTCGGCCGACCGTGAGGCGATCGAGCGGTACGTGAGGGCGCTAGCCTCCAACGAGCCCGGGCTCCCCCTCTTCGCCTCAATCGACAACACGAAGGGCACTGTCACCGAGTTGTCCCTGTCCCAGGTGGGAAGGCGCGTCAGCAGCGAGGCGTGTACACCTGCGGAACTGGCTGAGGCCGGCAACATCGTCCCTGCTCAGGAGTATTCCCAAGCCTCCCCCGCCGACCGCATGTGGGGCTTCATCGCTGACAGGAAAGAGGATGCCCAGAACCAGGTGGCAGCAAATCATGGTCGCGTCACGATCCATCCCATCAGACCCGCGAAACAGCCAGAAGGCGCCGCTTGGCTCAGGCTCTCCGGGGACGGAAACACGGGCTGGCGCCTTCCGTCCTTGGCGAGTCCCAAGCCATCTACGGGCTTCCCCTATCTGCGCAAGGCTGACGGCGGCCCTCTATCGGAGGAGACAACCCGTGACGAGACGTACAGGTCGGGCCAGCTCCTCATCCGGAAGGTCTATCCGTCCCACCGCCTGCGCATCGGCCAGCAGCTCGATTCCGTTCCAGGCGTCGAGACACTCACCGGGGCACCCGGCTCGAGTCAGACCGTCATCGGCTCCTACCTTGCCCCAGGAGCAACTTTCACCACGACGATCAACTTCGAGGGGCTGACGGCGGAGGAACTAGCCGTACTCGTGTGGCTGCTCACTCCGGAAAGACTGGTACCCCGCAGTGAAAAACCGACCGACGGCGACAATCCCTCCATTGGCTTCCACCGTCTCGGCTTCGGTAAACCCCTCGGCCTGGGAATGGTAGAAATCCGGGCAACCAACGTCGTCGTACACGACGGCCACAAACTCGCTGGGATGTATCGCGACCTGACGGGCTGCCTTGGCCTTGAGCGACTTCAGGAGATCGAGGCGTCCAGCACTGAACGGTTGACGTCTCTGCTCAATGCATTGCCTGAGGGCTTCGAGTCCTGGCTCGCCGTGCGCGCCTTCGTCCGTTCCTCCTACGGATGGAGTGACGGTAAGCCAGTCCAGTATCCCAACGCGGACCACACCACCGGAGAGGACGAAATCTCACCGATCACGACGTGGTTCAAGAACCGGGAGGAGAACCGCGTCAAGCACAAACTGGATCAGCAGAAGAACCCCCTAGATTCCAGTTACGACCTGCCCGATCTGACTGACTGAGACCGATACAGATCCTTCCGCGCCGCACCGCAAGCCACCAGGCGGCCCCGTTGTTAGGTCGGGTCTGTTTATGGGCTCTTCGCAGAAGTGAGTGGATGAGGGGCCCTGGAGTTGGTGGCTCTGGGGGTGTGTGGAGCCCTCGGGCTGTCAAGATGAGGGTGTTGAAGCCGAATCTGAAACCCGAGGGTCCTTGCGTGAAACGTTACCTCACCCTGCCTCGACACGTTCTGCCGTTTGGACCGGCTCGGGTTGACCGTGACCGGTCAGCAGATCGAACCCGACCACACCGTGCTGCGCTGCCACCCCACGACACCGCCGTCGCGGTGTCCGGCCTGCGCCAAGGCGGGACTCCGGCATGATGCGGTACTGCGCCGGTTAACACATGTGCCGTTCGGGTGGAAGCCAACGGTTTTGGAGGTGGTGGCCCCCCACTACCGGTGCCGGCCGTGTGAGCGGGTCTGGTGAGGCACCCGAACCGGCGACAAGTACGTCACGGTCATCATCGACTTGACCCCGACAAGGAAGTGAGAGGCTCCCGGCCGCAGCACCGGTGTACACTGCGGAAGAGGTCACCCGAAGCAGGAAAAGCAAAGCATCGTTCGAATGTGACCGACAACCATTCACTTTCCGAGTGACTAACGCCCAGCTTGAGCCGCGTCAAGCCACGCGACACGACATGTCTTCGCCGCCGTCCAGCAAGCCCGCGCCTACATGAGCCTTGGTCCCGTCGCTTGAGCCCGCGCCTCATGCGCCCGCGCTCAGGGCCTAGCGCACAACAAGCTGGTGGCTCTCCACGCACGCATCAGCTGCCGTAGCACGACCGTGAGCGACATCATCGATGTGCCCGAGAGCTTCAACTTCGCCTCCCCCCAGTGGCATCTGCTTCGCCGTCCGCTCCGCCTGAGCCGAGTGCACCCGGCTTCCCAGCGCCCTCAGCGCCGGAAACCCGAAAAGCTCACGCAACACCCGTGTGCCCGCGTCGGGGACAGCACTTCACGAAACAGACGATCAGCCGCAGTCGGGATGCCATCCCCAAGCTCGTCGACATCGCAAGGGACGGGGATTCAGAGCTGAAGGTGCAGCCGGAGCGCCTCATCCAGTTGGGCGACCAGGCGGGCGGGAAGGCGCCCGATCACCGGGCCGATGCGGTCGACTGACACCGCTCGGACCTGTTCGGCCTGGGCCTTGGAATCCGAGCGGATGCCGACCTCATCCGCGGTGAGAAGCACCTGAAACGGAAAGACCCGCGCGGTATTACTGGTGACGGGGACGACCGTGACCACGCCTCGCCCGAGTCGAGCGGCGACGGTGTTGGCGCGGTTGTTGCTGACGATGACCGCCGGACGACGCTTGTCTGCCTCTCCCGCCCGTGCGGGCTCCAGATCGACCAGCCGGATCTCGCCGCGGAGCACTACTTCACCCCGTCGGCGACGGTGACCGCCCAGGCCTCGGCCTCTCCGGCGTCCTCCCACTCCTGCCAGGCGGCGGTGTAGGCATCCTCCAGGTCGGGATCGCCCAGCAGCTTGATGGCCTGTTGGATCGCCGCCGATCGTGACTTCAAACCCGCAGACTGTGCGTACTTGTCGAGCACGGCGACCTCGCTCGGCGACAGACTCACGCTCAACTTCACCTGACCCATACCACCATAGTAGTACCAGCAGTACGACTACTTTGCCCCCATGGCGCTCGGGATCGATGATCTGACAAACCGCCCAGTTGAGGATCAGAGCTTCGTGGGGTACGGGCAGCGCCCGTACCCCACCGCTCACCGTCGGGTCAGCTGCAGCCGCTGGTGGAACCGCAGCCCTCACAGACGTAGCAGGATCCGCTGGGGCGCATCTTGGTGCCGCAGGTCATGCACAGCGGGGCGTCCACCGCCCGCCCGGTCATCGACTCCATCAGCTCGGCCGTGGTGTGGGCGTCGATCAGGGAGGGCTGCCGGGCGCCGTCGACGTTGAAGTCGTCATAGGCGTCGTTGCGCAGGCTCTCCGCTTCGGGCATCTCGGCCTCTTCCTCCTCCGAGAGGTAGGAACCGGTCTCGACGTAGCGGGCGCGCTCGGCGGCGGTGTAGATCCCCAGATCGGCGCGGTCGTCGAAGGAGAGGTAGTCCAGCGCGAGGCGGCGGAAGATGTAATCCATGAATGACTGCGCGATGCGGATGTCCGGGTCGTCGGTCATGCCCGCGGGCTCGAACTTCAGGTTGGTGAACTTCTGCACGAAACTCTCGAGCGGCACCCCGTACTGCAGGCCGATGGACACCGCGATGGAGAAGGCGTCCATCACGCCGGCCAGGGTGGAGCCCTGCTTGCCGAGTTTCAGGAACACCTCACCGAGCCGTCCGTCCTCGTACGCGCCGGAGGTGATGTACCCCTCGGCCCCGCTGACGGAGAAGCTGGTGGTGCGGCCCTGCCGCGACTTCGGCAGACGTTCCCTCTTGGGCCGGTAGACGACCTTCTCCACCACCTTCTCGACGACCTTGACGTTTTCCTTGTCCTCGGTCTTCTTGCCGTCGGAGAGCGGCTGGCCGACCTTGCAGTTGTCCCGGTAGACGGCGAGCGCCTTGAGGCCCAGCTTCCAGCCCTGCCGGTAGACGTCCGCGATGTCCTCGACGGTGGCGGACTCCGGCAGGTTCACGGTCTTCGAGATGGCCCCGGACAGGAAGGGCTGCACCGCTGCCATCATCCGAACGTGCCCCATCGGGGCGATGGCCCGCTGCCCCATGGCGGTGTCGAAGACCTCGTAGTGCTCCCGGGCGAGCCCCGGCGCGCCGATCACGTGTCCGTTCTCGGAGATGAAATCGACGATCCTGCGGGCCTGCTCATCGTCGTAGCCGAGCTTGGCCAGTGCCCGCGGGATGGTCTGGTTGACGATCTGCATGGAACCGCCGCCGACGAGTTTCTTGAACTTCACCAAGGAGAAGTCGGGTTCGACGCCGGTGGTGTCGCAGTCCATCATGAAACCGATGGTTCCGGTGGGGGCGAGCACGGAGGCCTGGGCGTTGCGGTAGCCGTTCTCCTCGCCGATCGAGACCACCTGCTCCCATTCCCGGGTGGCCACCGCGTGGAGACCCTCATCGGCGGGCATGACGAGCGCGGAATCGTTGGCGGCGCGATGCTTGCGCATCACCTTCTTGTGGGCCTCGGCGTTGCGGGCGTATCCGTTGTAGGGCCCGACGATCCCGGCCAGTTCCGCGGAGCGGCGGTAGGAGGCTGCGGTCATGATGGATGTGATGGCGGCCGCGGTGGAACGCCCCCCGTCGGTGTCGTAGCCCTTGCCCATGGCCATCAGCAGCGCCCCGAGGTTGGCGTACCCGATCCCGAGCTGCCGGAAGTTGCGGGTGGTCTCGCCGATCGCTTCGGTCGGGAAGTCCGCGAAGCAGATGGAGATGTCCATCGCGGTGATGATCAGTTCGACGGCGCGCACGAAAGTTTCCGCGTCGAAGACCCCGTCCTCCCCCAGGAATTTGAGCAGGTTGAGGCTGGCCAGGTTGCAGGAGCTGTTGTCCAGGCTCATGTACTCGGAGCACGGGTTGGACGCGGTGATGGGCCCGGATTCCGGGGTGGTGTGCCAAGCGTTGATGGTGTCGTGGTACTGGACACCGGGGTCGGCGCACTCCCAAGCCGCCTTGGCGATCTTGTGGAACAGTTCCCGGGCGTCGACCTTCTCGATCACCTCTCCGGTGGTGCGGGCGCGCAGCCCGAACTCGGTGCCCGCCTCTACCGCGGACATGAACTCATCGGTGACCCGCACCGAGTTGTTGGCGTTCTGGTACTGCACGGAGGTGATGTCCTTGCCACCGAGATCCATGTCGAAACCGGCATCGCGCAGCGCCCGGATCTTGTCCTCCTCACGGGCCTTGGTCTCGACGAACTCCTCGATGTCCGGGTGGTCGACGTCCAGGACCACCATCTTCGCGGCGCGCCGGGTGGCGCCGCCGGATTTGATGGTTCCGGCCGAAGCATCGGCGCCGCGCATGAAGGACACGGGTCCGGATGCGGTACCGCCGGAGCTGAGCAGTTCCTTGGAGGAACGGATGCGGGAGAGGTTCAGACCGGCCCCGGAACCGCCCTTGAAGATGAATCCCTCCTCCTTGTACCAGTTGAGGATCGACTCCATGGAGTCGTCGACGCTGAGGATGAAGCAGGCGGAGACCTGCTGCGGCGAGTGGGTGCCGACGTTGAACCACACCGGCGAGTTGAAGGAGAAGTACTGGTGCAGCAGCAGCCAGGTCAGCTCCTCCCCGAAGATCTCGGCGTCCCGGTCGGTGGCGAAGTAGCCGTTGTCCCGCCCGGCCCTGACGTACTGCCTGACGACGCGGTCGATGAGGGTCTTGAGGCTGGCTTCACGCCGCGGGGTGCCGAGGGCCCCCCGGAAGTACTTGTTCGTCACGATGGTGGAGGCGTTCACACTCCAGAAATCGGGGAATTCCACGCCGCGCTGCTCGAAGACCACCTCACCGGTCTTCCAGTTGGTCTGGACCACGTCGCGCGACTGCCAGGTGACCTCGTCGTAGGGATGCACACCCTCGGTGGAGAACACCCTCTCGACGGTGAGACCCACCCCGAGAGCGGGCTGTTCACCGGGGCGTCCCCGGTTGTTGGCGGATTTGGTCACAGTGGTGGTCATTTCTTCCTCACTACGAGAATGGCGGAGATTGATCGGCTCAGCCGATCAGGGGTTCCTGTGAGTCGGTCTCGCGGCGGCGTCTGCGCCGCGGACCCCTGACGGGTTCGGGTAGCAGCGCATCACCGGTCGGCTGGCGGCGTTTCATGGAGTCGACCTCGTCGATGAAATCGTCAACAGAATCGAAATTCTTGTAGACCGAGGCGAACCTCAGGTAGGCCACGGGGTCGAGCTCCGCCAGGGGGCCGAGGATCGCGATGCCGATGTCCTCACTGGTCAGTTCGGCCTGCCCGATGGAACGCAGATCCTCCTCGACCCGCTGACCGAGGGCGGCGAGCTGGGCCGCGGTGACCGGGCGGTTCTGGCAGGCCTTGGCAACCCCCCGGATCACTTTCTCCCGGCTGAACGCCTCCACCACCCCGGAGCGTTTCAGGACGTAGAGCTGGATCTGCTCCACGGTGGTGAACTTCCGCTGGCAGGAGCAGCACACCCGGCGGCGGCGGATGGCCAGGCCGTCGTCCGTCGCACGCGAGTCAGACACCTTGGTGTCTGCGTGACGGCAGAACGGACAGAACACGGCAGAGTCCTTTCAAGTGGCCCCGTCCCCTGGGGCGCGGCTTGCGACGCTGCTCCCCCTAAGCCCCCTTCAACACCCAATAAATACAACGTGTTGAGTAAAAGCGGGGTCGCAACTACTAGATGTAGGAACCATATGCCGATGACCCTGCGCCGTCAAACACCGACGGCGTGTCGCTGGGAAGTCCCGGAAAACTTCTCAGCGACCCGTGACGTGCGCCCAGGCGGGATCCCCCGCGGTGGGCGTCGGGGTCGGGTCGGGCTGGTTGAGGGATGCGATTCCCGGCGCCGCGACGACGAAGGAGAGCACCACCAAAGCAGCGAAGGCCACCGACTTGAGGCGCTGCGCGAAACGAGATCCGGAGCGAACAACCGCACAGGAGGAACCGCCGAGGGAACCGCGTGTCGCGGGGCCGCGGGACGAACGGACGCGGGGCGCGGGCTGAGCGGGACGGCCAGCGGGGCCTCCCACGCGGCGCCCCCTGCGGGAGCGGGCAAGTGTGGTCATCTCGGCGGCTTCGATGCTCATGCTTCCTCCTGTTGCCACGACGGCCACCATCCGCGGCACGTCGAACTTGTGTTCGAAACAATACAGGAATCCGCACGCAGTTTCAAACACTTTTTCGATTCCCATTGCGTCACGGAAGGAGTCAACACGCCGGCACCGACATTTTCGCTCCGCACCGCCATCCTCGAACAGATGTTCGTATTCTGGGGTAAGATAGTGTCATGGCAGACGAGACCCACGAGGAAACCGCGGAGGCCACGATCATCCGGCTTCCCTCCCGTAAGACTTCGCGCGCAGGGCGTCCCAGCAAGGCACAGGCGGCCGCCGACGTGGCGCGCATAGCCGAGCTCTCCTCCCCCTCGGGTGGGACCGGCAACCTCACTCCTCGCCAGCAGCTGCTGCTGAAACTGATCCGGGACGCCGTGGAGGCCAACGGCTACCCCCCGAGCATGCGCGAACTGGCCGAACGCGCCGGTCTCGCCTCAACCTCCTCGGTCGCCTACCAGCTGAAGGTGCTCGAGAAAGCAGGTTTCATCCGACGCAACCCGAACCGGCCGCGGGCCATGGTGGTGACCCTGCCGGATACCGTCGCCCCCGAGGCACCCGCACCGGAGCTTCCCGACCCCGAACAGACCCACACCTCACGTCCCGAGGCCGTCGAGACGCCCCTACTGGGCAGGATCGCGGCGGGCGGCCCCATTCTCGCCCAGGAGCAGGTGGAGGACGTCTTCTCCCTACCCAAGCAGCTGGTCGGTAAGGGCACGTTCTTCATGCTGGAGGTGCGCGGGGACTCCATGATCGACGCCGCCATCTGCGACGGCGACTGGGTGGTGGTGCGGCAGCAGCCCGATGCCGACAACGGCGACATCGTCGCCGCGTTGCTCGACGACGAGGCCACTGTGAAGACCCTGAGCCGCAGGGGCGGCAAGGCCTGGCTGATGCCCCACAACGCCGCCTACTCCCCCATCGACGGCACCGGTGCCCGCATCATGGGCAAGGTGGTGGCGGTGATGCGGCGGGTGTGAGACCGGTTCAGGAGGAAACCTCCATGGCCGGGCGCGGAGATGCCATCCGCCCGGCGGATCCTGGCTCTTCTTGGTTCCTTGGGAACAGGTGCGGCGCGCCAACCGCACCTGGTGTCATCGCTTCGCGGTGATGCGGGAGTGCACCTGGTCCAGGTCGTCGCTGATCGGTCCGCGCATGTTGGAGATGCCTGGGTTGTCCGCGTAGCGGGGCAGGACGTGGACGTGGAGGTGGAAGACTTCCTGCCCGGAGTCGGCGCCGGCGTTGCTGAGGATGTTGCAGGCGCTGGCGCCCAGTTTCTTCTTCAACAGATTGCCGACCGCCCCGATGGCGGGGGTGATCTCTGCCAGTGCTGTTGGGTCCTCCAGAGCGTCGGCCACGTGGCGGCGCGGAACCACCAGGGTGTGTCCCTGCTGCCACGGGTTGATGTCCAGGAAGGCGACGGCGGTTTCGTCCTCGTAGACGAACTTCGAGGGGATCTCGCCCTCGATGATCCGGCAGAACAGGCAATCGCTCATGGTCTTCAGACTCCTCGTACCTCGAAGCCGGCCCGGGCCAGCTCCTGCTTGACCCCAACAATAGTGAGCCTCCCGTAGTGGAAGACACTTGCCGCCAGCACCGCGTCCGCACCGGCGCGGGCGGCCTCGACGAAGTGGGCCGTGGTTCCCGCCCCACCGGAGGCGATCAGCGGCACGTCCACGACCGCGCGGACCGCCCGGATCATCCCGATGTCGAAACCGTCGGTGGTGCCGTCGGCGTCCATGGAGTTGAGCAGCACCTCCCCGACACCCCGATCCACTGCTTCCTTCGCCCATTCGATGGCATCCCGGCCCGCCGGTCTGCGCCCGCCGTGGGTGGTGACCTCGAACCCGGAGGGCGCCCAGTCCGCGCGCCGGGCGTCCAGGGACAGCACCAGCACCTGGTTGCCGAAACGCGCCGCGATTTTGTCGATCACCCCCGGATCGGCGAGCGCCCCTGTGTTGATGCCCGCCTTGTCGGCCCCGCAGCGCAGCAGCGCATCCACGTCGGTCACCGACCGCACCCCGCCTCCCACGGTGAGGGGGATGAACACGGTCTCCGCGCACCGGGTCACCATCTCCCGGGTGGTTTCCCGGCCCTGCGCGGAGGCGGAGATGTCCAGGAAGGTCAACTCATCCGCCCCCTCCGCACCGTAACGGGCGGCCAGCTCCACCGGATCCCCGGCGTCCTTGAGATCGCGGAAATTGACCCCCTTGACCACCCGTCCGTCGTGAACGTCCAGGCAGGGGATCACGCGCAACGCGACTCCCATCAGTCCTCCTCGATATCGGTCTCGACGACCCCGCGGCGCATCGCGGCGATCGCCTCCCGGCAGGTGCGGCGCAGGTCCCCGGGACCGGCGGCCGTCGCGATCTGGCCGGCCAGGTCGACGACCTGCCGCACCCAGCGTACGAAATCACCGGCGGGCAGGCCGCTGATGCGCAGCACCTTCGCGAGTTCCTGGCCGCTGGCCCAGCGCCACGCCGCCTCCGCGAAACCGATGTCGGGTTCGCGTCCCCGGTCGCGGCGGTGGTTGCGTTCCAGCGCCCCGATCTCACGCCACACCGTCCGCAACGCGGACTGCGCCGCCTCGCTGGCGGCGTCCGGCATCCGCGGGTGCCGCTGGTCGCGGCCCGGTCGCGACTCGTAGAGCAGCGACGACAGCACGGCGGCCAGCTGTGGCCCGTCCAGGTCCGCGAACACATCGCGGCGGATGCACTCGGCGGCGACGAGGTCCAGTTCGTTGTAGATGCGGCGCAGCATCCGCCCCGCGTCGCTCAGTTCGTCCCCGTGCAGGTAGCCGAGGTCGGAGAGCACCCCGCAGACCCGGTCGAACTGCACGGCCAAGGAGTTCGCGCGTCCCGTCAGTTCGGCCTCTCTGCGCGTGGCCTCCCGTTCGAGGCGGATGGCGCGTGCTGCTGCGACGGCGTGCAGTTCCCGGTCCTCGCAGCCGTGGCAGGGGTGCCGTTTCATTCTGCGCCTCAGCTCCGCGATCCGCTTCGCCTGTTCCTCGTCGGTCGGGGTAGGTTCGAAAACCGGGGTTTCGGGGTCGACGGATTCCAGCCTGGCCGACAGCCCCGCCAGGAGTTCCCGGCGCGCCTTGCGGTCCTGCACGGAGAAACGCCGGGGTACCCTGACCCGGGAGACGGGGGTGGGGGCGCCGGGCAGGTCGTGGGGCCGCAGCCGCAGCACGGTGTGATCGGCGGCGATGACCTGCACCCACGGCACCCCGTCGCGACTCTGCTTCTGCCCGACGGCCAGGGCCACGCACCAGCCCTGCCTCGGCACCCAGATCACGTCCCCGGGCATGAGCTTCGAGATGGCCTCGGCGATGTCGTCGGCGCGCCGGGCCCGGCGGGCGGCCGCGGAGGTGCCCTCGAGCTGGGAGATCTCCTCCCGCAGGGCCGCGTATTCCATGAAATCCCCCAAGTGGCATTCGGCCTCGGCGCGGCTGGCGGCGATTTCGCGGCGGCGGTCGCGGTCCGCCCGGCTGGCCTTGACCACGGTCTTGTCGATGGTGAACTGCGCGAACGACTGGTTCAGCACCTCACGTGCCCGCTCCCGGCCCAGCGACGCGGTCAGGTTGACGGCCATGTTGTAGCTCGGCGCGAAGGAGGAACGCAGCGGATAGGTGCGCCTCGACGCCAGGCCCGCTACGGCTCGCGGATCCATGCCGGGCTGCCACTGCACGACGGCGTGTCCCTCGACATCGATGCCGCGTCTACCCGCCCGCCCGGTGAGCTGGGTGTACTCCCCCGGGGTGATGTCCACCACGGCCTCGCCGTTGTACTTGACCAGTTTCTCCAGCACAACGGTCCGGGCGGGCATGTTGATGCCGAGCGCCAGGGTTTCGGTGGCGAAGACCAGTTTGCAGGCCCCGGTGGCGAATCCCTCCTCCACGATCGCCTTGAAAGCAGGCAGCTGCCCGGCGTGATGGGCGGCGATCCCCGCACAGAGGGCGCCCCGGAAGTCCTCGTAGCCGAGCGCGTCCAGGTCAGTGACCGACAATCCGCTGACGTGCCGGTCGGCGATCTCCCCGAGCAGGGCGGCCTCGGCGCGGGTGGTCAGGTTCACCCCGGCGGTGAGCAGCTGCTCGACGGCGGCGTCGCACCCGGCGCGGCTGAAGATGAACCAGATCGCGGGCAGCAGCCGGGCCCTCTCCAGGACCCGCGCCACCTCGGTCCGCGAGGTGCGGTGCCCCGCGAACCGCGGATGGACGTCACCGCCGAAGGAACCGGAGCCGCGGGGTCTCTTCCCCCGGCCGGAACGCCCACGGGGCCGCCGGGAGTCGTCGCGCACCCGGGTGGCCTCGGCGCGAGAGACCTTCAGCAGCTCCCGGTTCACCTTCGCCCCCCGCTCGCCGGGCAGTTCCCTGGCGGTCGGGGCGACACCCTCGAACAGGTCCACCAGTTTCGTTCCCACCAGCACCTGCTGGTAGAGGGGGACGGGACGTCTCTCGGAGACCACCACCTCGAAACTCCCCCGCACGGTGCGCAGCCAGTCGCCGAAGTCCTCCACGTTGCTGACGGTCGCCGACAGCGCCGTGATCTGCACCCGAGGGGTCAGCCCGAGGATGACCTCCTCCCACACTGCGCCACGGAATCGGTCGGCCAGGTAGTGCACCTCGTCCATGACGACGTGACCCAGGTTGTTCAGCCCCGTCGAGGAGGCGTAGATCATGTTGCGCAGCACCTCGGTGGTCATCACCACCACCTGGGCATCGCCGTTGACCGAGGAATCGCCCGTCAGCAACCCCACCCGGTCCGCGCCGTGCCGCGCCACGAGGTCGTGATACTTCTGGTTGCTCAGCGCCTTGATCGGGGTGGTGTAGAAGCATCGTGTGCCGGTCTCCAGGGCCAGCCACACGGCGAACTCCCCCACCACCGTCTTGCCCGCCCCGGTGGGCGCAGCCACCAGCACCCCCGAGCCCGAGGCCAGAGCCTCGCAGCCGGCGATCTGGTAGTCGTCGAGCGGAAAGGAGTAGAGCGCGGCGAAGCGCTGCACCTGATCGGTCACCGCCCCAAGGTAGCAGGGCGCCTCAGGCGACGAAGACCTTGAGCACTCCCGACACGCACTCGACACGCACGGGCACCTCGCCCAGTTCCTCGCCGTCGCCCATCACGAACAGCCCCTCGCCGGCCAGTTCGATGCTGCGCGCCGGGAACTGTTCCACGCAGGGGTGTTTGACGAAGGCCCCGGAGTACATGGAAGGCAGCAGCCTGAGCAGGGTGGTCCGCGATACCGGGCCGACCACCGTGACGTCGAGGAGACCGTCGGTGGGGTCGGCCTCGGGGGCGATGCGCATGCCGCCTCCGAAGATTCCCGTGTTGGAGACCGCGACCAACATCGCCTCCTGGCGGCGGCGCACCCCGTCGATGATCATGTCGTAGTGCAGCGGGGAGAAGGAGGCCAGCTCCCGCAGCGCGATGTAGCCGTAGCTGAGGGCCCCCAGCCGCAACCTGATGTGGTTGGTGGAGCGGTTCACCCGGGCGTCGTAGCCGGTGGAGACCACCGCGCCAACATAACGCCGGGGAAAGGTGTCGTTGGAGATGTGGGCCAGGTCGACGGTACGGGTCCGGCCCGCGACGATCACCCCGACGGCCTCGTCCACTGTGCGGGGCACGCCGACGCCGCGCGCGAAGTCATTTCCGGTGCCCGCGGGGATCAACCCTAGGGTCGCCTCGGTGCCCGCCGCTGCGTTGAGCCCGAGATGGGCCATGCCGTCGCCCCCCATCACCAGCAGCGCGTCCCCGGGGCGGGCCTCCAGGGCCGCGGCGCGGGTCAGTTTCTCGGCCTCGGTCCACGAGTTGGAGGAGATGATGTGCAGTTCCGCGGTGGGAACCTGCTCACGGAGCCTGCGCGCCACCTTGGGCAGCATGCGGCCAGCGCGTCCCCCGCCTGAGCGCTCGTTGACCACCAGGGTCAGCAGGCGCGGTTTCGCCAGTTGGTTCACTTGCCGTCATCCACGTCTATGTTGAATTGTTCCTCCTCCGCGGCGACGATGCCCTTGCGTTTGTCGAGGCCGCGGCAGACCATCTCGGAGAGGTAGAACAGCAGTGTCATGGGGACCGCCATGCAGAGCATGGTGAACGGGTCGGTCGACGGGGTGGCGACCGCGGCCAGCACGAAGGAGCCGAAGAACACGCCCTTGCGCCACTTCTTGAGTTGGTGGCCGCGCACCACATTGAGCAGGTTTAGGGCCACCACGATCACTGGCAGCAGGAAGGACGCCCCGAAGATGAGGATGATCTTCAACTCCAGGGTCACGAACTCCGCCATGTCCTGGTAATTCATGATCCCCAGGTCCTGCGGCGTGAAGCTCAGCATGACCGCTATACCCTTGGGCCAAACCCAGTAGCCCATGGCGCAGCCCGCCAGAAACAGCGGGATTCCCGCCGCCATGAAGTACAGCACGTACTTCTTCTCCTTGGCGAGCAGGCCGGGGGCCACGAAGGCCCAGATCTGATAGAGCCACACGGGGATGGTGATGATCAGACCGCAGACGATCAGAATCACTACTCCGAGGGTGAAGGGCCCGGTCACCCCGGTGTTGGCGAGCTGGAGGTTCGCTTCGGGATTCGCTGCCTTCACGTCCGCCCTCGCGACGTTGTAGGGCTCCATGATGAACAGCACCAGCGGCTGGTAGAAGAAGGCGCATCCGATGGCCGCCAGGACCAGGGCCAGGGCCGAGATCGTGACGCGGTAGCGGATCTCGCGAAGGTGATCCCCCAGCGACATGCTGCCGTCCGGGGACTCCTTCTTGGGCGGGCGGAACCAGCTGGACCGACGCGGTTTCGCCTCAGCACGACTGGCGTCGGAACTCAATGTGATCAGTTCCCCGTCTCGGCTTCACGGGCGTTCAGCGCCGCCTCCCGGGCCTTCAACTCGGCTTCCTTGAGGGCCTGCTCGCGGGCCTCCAGCTCTCGCTGGCGACGTTCCAGGTCCGCGGCCTTCTCGTCGACGATCTCCGCCTCGACCACTTCGGGTTCGGAGGACTTGTCCTTGTCCTGGTCGGGGGACTCGGCGGACTTGACCTCCTCCTTGAACTCCCGGATGGAGCGTCCGACTCCCTTCCCGAGCCCCGCCAGGCGGGAACCGCCGAACAGCAGCAGGGCGACGAGCAGGATGATCAGAAGTTCCGGGAGACCAATGTTCGGCATAGTGCAGTTACCTCGTTTTGGATTCGTTCGTTTCTGTGAAGCTTACTCGTGGTGCTTGTGGGGCAGCTGAACGCTCGCTGTGAGCTCCTTCAACTCCTCGCGACGTTCCTCCAACACTCGCGTCTCCACCAGAACGTCGTCAATTTTGTTCCGAACCCCGACGGCGAGCACCACCAGGACCACCACCCCGGCCGCCGCCAGGCAGCCAAGAACGATTACCCAGATCACACTACGCGATCGTACCCGACCCGGCCGGTAGATCCGGTCAGGTTTCCTCGCGACCGTATGCGCGAAGCGCCTCCCGGGCCCGTTCCGCGGCCTCGGTGACGGCTTCCCCGTCGCTGACGATCACCACGTCCTCACCGAGCCGCAGCAGCAGCGAGACCAACCAGTCGCGGCTGCCGACGGGAAGCACCACCTTCAGCCCGGTGACGTCGGACTCGACCGAATGGGTCGGGTAATACTCGGGCACCCAGGCCGCGCCGGGCCCAAGGGACAGCTCCACCCTGCGTTCGGAATCGGCGAACCAGGACCCCGTGGCCTCCTCCAGGCCCTCCCGCTGCGGGGACGTCTCGTCAAGCATCACGACGGCGCGGATCCGGTCCATGCGGAAACTGCGCCAGGCGTCCCGCAGCCGGGACCAGGCGTCGAGATAGGTGGTGCCGTCCACCACCCTCAGGCGGGCGGGTTCCACCTCCACCACGGCCCGCCCCCCGGTGCCTTCATGTTCTATCCGCACCACCCGGCGTTCCTCGCAGGCCCGGGTCAGGACGCGGCGAATCTCCTCGTCGCCCGCGGTCAGGGTGACCTCGATCCCGGTTCCCGCCTGTCCGCAGGCCTCGCTGAGCTTCGCCCTGGCGCTGGCTGCAGCATCGGATCCGAGCTCGACGAGCGCTCCCAGGGCCACCATGAGGCTCGCCGCCTGGACCGCGGTCAGGGTCATGGGACGGGCCAGCACGTCGGAGTTGTACAGGTAGATCTCCCCGTCGGCCCGGACCCCCTCGATGTCGATGTCGAAGAGGTCGTCGGTCAATCCCCCGGGCAGCCCGCAGAACTGGATCACCTCCAGGTCCCGCAGGATCACGGCGGGGGTGGTCCGGAAGTCGCGGGCCACCTCGGTCACCGTGACCCCCGGGTTCTGGGTGAGGTAGGGCACCAGCTGGATGAGACGCTGCACCTGATCCGTCGACCTCATCGGGCCCACCTCCCCGCGACCGCCCGGAGCCGGGCCACCACGTCGTCGACCAGTTCCTCCGGCGCCAGGGCGATGGCATCCGCACCCAGCGCGCAGATCTCACCGACGAGCACGGGCGTCAACGGCAGCTCGTAGACCTCGAAACCCTCCGGGTCACCGGCCATTGGAGCGGCCAGCCGGCCGTTGCGCACCAAGTCGTGTCCACGCCCGGGACGCAGGGCGACTCTGGCCGAGGGACGCTGCTCCGATGATGCGAAGTCGATGACAACCGTCTCCGGTGGTTCGTAGGCGGCGCTCTCCCCGACCGCCCGGGGCGGGGCCGTGAGCCGGGACAGCTTGAAGTGGCGTCTCTCCGCGCGGTCGAGGTCCAATCCGATCACGTACCAGTGCCCGCGGCGCTGCACGATCCGCCACGGCTGGAGTCTGCGGGGTTCGTCGCGGTATCCGAACCGCACCTCGCGCCGGTCCCGCAGCGCCTCCCACCACACGTCGAGACCGTCGATCGCGGTGAGCTGCGGTTGCAGGGTCAGCAACCGGGCGGCGTCCGGGTCGGCCCCGGCGGCCCGTAGCGTGGCGAGCGCCACCCGGGTGTCGTCCGCCGCGACGCTGTCCTGCCACACGCGGGCGGCGGCGCCCAGGGCGGCCAGTTCATCCGTGGTGAAGGAGATGGGCGGCAACTCGAAGGCGGAACGATCCACCCGGTAGCCGGGTTCTCCCCCCTCGGAATCGTGGGAGCCCGCCTCCACGGGGACCCCGATGCTCCGCAGCTCGGCCTTGTCCCGCTCGAAGGTGCGCTCGAAGTTCCGGTCGTCCAGCCCGCGGTACCCCTCGATGACCTGCCGGATGCGATCACGCCCCACCCAGCCCCGGGTGCTGAGCAGCATGATCAGCAGATTCAGCAGCCTCTCTGATTTGCTCGCCGACATCTCATCTCCCTGGTGGCCTGGTGGGTTAGAGGGTACCGGGGACTGCGCCCCGCAACAATGGGGGTATGCCGATCGTCGACCGTTACGCACCCTCCCCGACCTCCGATCTGCACCTCGGGAACCTGCGCACAGCGCTTGCCGGATGGCTGCTCACCCGGCGGGAGGAGGGACGGTGGCTGCTGCGCGTCGAGGACCTCGACGCGGCCCGGGTGAGGGCGGCCGGTGGGGCCGCTGACCGGCAGCTGTCCGACCTCCGGAGGCTGGGAATGACCTGGGACGGCGAGGTCGTGACCCAGTCCGAACGGTTGGACGCCTACCGCGACTCCCTCACCCGGTTGCGGGACCGCACCTACGAGTGTTTCTGCACGCGCAAGGAGATCGAGCAGGCCGTATCCGCCCCACACGGTGAGGGTCATCGTCCCTACCCGGGGACCTGCGCGCGGCTCTCCGCGGCCGAGCGGGCGCGGCGCAGGCGGCAGCGTCCGGCTGCGATCCGCATCCGCGCCGAGGGTGCCCGGTTCACCGTTACCGATCGTTTCGCAGGCGAGGTGACCGGTGTTGTCGACGATTTCGTGCTGATCCGGGGTGACGGGGTGCCCGCGTACAACTTCGCGGCCGTGGTGGACGACCTGCACCAAGGGGTGAACCGGATCACCCGGGGTGCCGATCTCCTCGATTCGGCGCCCCGCCAGGCCTGGCTCGCGACCCTGCTCGGCGGCCGGCCGCCGAGCTACGCACACATCGGTCTGGTCACCAATCCTGCCGGGAGGCGCCTGGCGAAACGCGACGGGGCGGTCACCCTGGCCGACCTGCTCGACCGGGGCTGGCTGATCCCCGAAGTTCTGGCTGAGCTGACGGCCTCGCTGGGGCTCGGACGCCACAAAACGCCGGAAGGGGCCCTGGCCGTTATGCCTGAGCCCCTTCCCGATACCTTCTGCGCCCCCGTCACCTGGACGGGGAACGGTTTCGCCAGTTCTGCTACGACGCTGCCTTGACGTCCAGGATGTCGATCACGTAGACGAGACCCTCACCGGCCTCCAGTCCCTTGCTGGGCTCACCGTTGGGGAACGAGTCCGCGGATGGCACCACGAGCATCACCCGCGACCCCGCGGTCTGCCCCAACAGGCCGGTCTTCCAGCCGTTGATCAGGGTAGAGAGCTTGCCGCTCTGGGCCCCCCGCCAACCGTCCAGGATCATTTTCCCGGACTTCGCCCCCCAGGCCCGGTATTTCACCGAGACAGTGGAATCGGCCTCGATCGTCTTGCCGGGGCCCTTGATCAGCGGCTGCACCACCAGCTGTTCGGCGTTGACACCACCCTCCGGGAACGTCACCTCCGGTTTGCCTTCGGTCATGGTCACCGTGGGCAGCCCCGCGGCTGGTGTCACGGCCTCACCCGTCGCCTCATCGTAGGAGGCGGCGATGATGTCGACGACGAACACCAGGGAATCACCCGCCTGGATGCCGGCCTGGGGATTGCCCTGGGCGTAGCCGTCTGCCCCGGTCATGCCGATCAGCACCCTGGAGCCGACCTTCTGTCCGGTGAGGCCGTTCTTGAACCCTGCGATGACCCCTCCCATCGAGAAGGTGGCTTCCTTTCCTCTCTGGAAGGAGCTGTCGAACACGGCCCCGGTGCGCCCGTTGACACCGACGTAGTTGACGGTGACCGTGGAGTTCGCGCCCACGACCTGGGCGTTGCTGCTGTCGCGCAGCACCTTCGTCTGGGTGCTGCTGATGGCCCACGGTGCGGGAACCGTGATCTCGGGAACGTCGGCGTCGGAGACGGTGATGGCGTCGAGGTTCTCCGAGGGAGTGAGGCTCCCCGTGGGAAGCGGGTCCGGGGACGAAGCGGCATCGCTCGGGGACGCGGCGGGTGTCGTCGCCGCATCATCCGTGTTTCCCCCGGAGGGATCGGTGGTCGGATCGCCGGAGCAGGCCGTCAGGGCCACAGCGAAAAGCGCGGCGGCGGCGAGGGCCATCCGTGCTCGGGTCATCACTTCACTCAAACGCACCCGGTAAATGTTACCCCAGACCGGTTGCCACGCTCCTCACATACCCACCAGATCGAGCAGCGCTCCCAGCTCCTCGCGGGTCAGTTCGCGGGTGGTCCCGATGGTGAGCTGCCCGAGCCGGACGGGGCCGATGCCGGTGCGCGCCAGCCGGTCCACCGGGTGACCCACGGAATCCATCATGCGCCTGACGATGCGGTTGCGGCCCTCGTGGAGGGTGATCGCCAGCAGCGAACGCGACTCACCGCGCGAGAGCAGTTTGACCCGATCGGGTTTGACGGGACCGTCCTCGAGTCGCAGCCCCTTCTCCAGGCGCTGAATGGTCCGTTGGTCCACGATGCCGGCGACCTCTGCCACGTAGGTCTTCGGAACCTCGAAGCTGGGGTGGGAGAGACGGTGCGCGAATTCACCGTCGTTGGTCAGCAGGATCAGGCCCTCGGTGTCGGTGTCGAGACGCCCGATGTGGAACAGCCGTTCCGATTTCCGCGGCAGGTAGTCCACCAGGGTGCGCCTGCCCTCCGGATCGTCCATGGTGGAAACCACCCCGCGAGGTTTGTTCAGCACCAGGTAGCGGTGCCTGCGCGGCGGGGGGATGCGGGCCCCGTCGACCCGGATCGTGTCGCGTTCCGGATCCACCCGGCGTCCCTGCTCGGAGACCACCTTGCCGTTGACCTCCACGCGTCCCTCGGAGATCAGGATCTCGCTGGCCCGGCGCGACGCCACCCCGGCCGCCGCCAGCACCTTTTGCAGGCGGATGCCCTCCGGCTCAGTCATGTTGTTCCTCGATTCCCGATGCTGCGCGAAGTTCGGCCTCCAAGGCTACGGCGTCGGGCAGCAGCGGCGCCAAGTCCGGCAGCTCATCCAGCGAGTCGAGCCCCAGCTTCTGTAGGAACAGCGACGTGGTGGCGAAGGTCATGGCCCCATTCGGTTCCTCCCCCGCCTCGGTGATCAGGCCGTGGGCCAGCAGGGTTCGCACGACGCCGTCGACGCCTACGCCCCGCACCCCGGAGACCCGGCCGCGGGTCACGGGCTGGAGGTAGGCGATGACCGCCAGGGTTTCCAGCGCCGCCTGGCTGAGCCGGGCCCGGGTTTCCGCGACCACCGCGGCTTCCAGCACCTCGGCGAGATCCGGGGCGGTCGCCAGGCGCCATCCCCCCGCGACGCGGCGCAGCTCGAAGCCCCGTTCGGTTTCCCGGTAGAACCGGGCCAGCTGTTCCAGTTCCGCCACCACCTCGTGTTCCGGTACCCCCAGCTGGGCCGCCAGGTCAGCGGCGGGAACGGGATCGGTGGCCATGATCAGCAGCGCCTCGACGGCGCGGGCAACACTCACGTCTGCTCCTCGGGTTCGTATTCGTCCACGACGATTCCCGTGGTTTCTCCCCCCGACCAGCGGATGCTGAGCTCCGCGAGCGGACCGGCCTGTTCGAAACTGACCCGTCCGGCGCGGAACAGTTCGAGGACCGCCAGGAATCGCACGACGGTGGTCAACCGGTCACAACCCGCTACCAGGGACCGGAAGGTGAGCTGCCCCTTCCCGGCCAGCAGTTCCGCGACGATCCCGGTCTGCTCCACGACGCTGACGCGGCTGCCGTGCAGATGGGTGAGCTGCACCACGGGAGCCGGTTTCGGCGTCAACGCCCGGGCGGCCAGCCGCACCAGATCCTCGGGGCCGATCGGCAGCTCGACCTGGACCAGGACGCCTCGGAATCGTTCCTCCAGACCGCCGGGGCGCCAGTGCTGACGGCCCGCCGTGGCCATGGTTCCCTCCACCCAGGCGGCCAACTGCTTGAAGGCCCGGTACTGGAGCAGCCGGGCGAACAGCAGGTCCCGGGCCTCCAGGGCCGCCAGATCCTCGGGTTCGGTCACTTCACCGCCCGGCAGCAACCGGGCCGCCTTCAGATCCAGGAGGGTGGCGGCCACCACCAGGAAGGAACTGGTCTGCTCCAACCCCAAGGCATCGCCGGCGGCGCGAACATGGGCGATGAACTCGTCGGTGACCTGGCTCAGCGCCACCCGGGTGACGTCCAGTTCGCGTCGGGAGATGAGCTGGAGCAGCAGGTCGAACGGCCCCTCGAAGTTCTCCAGGTGCACGTCGAAACCCGGGGTGGTCTGCGGCGTCTCCTCGGCTCGGGCGCGAGGTCGTCGGCTCACTTCCGGTTGAGCTCCGTCACCACCGCCGACTCGGCACCGTTCTCGGCCAGGTCGAGCAGCGCGAGGGCGACTGCGGTGCGCACCAGGCGCCCCCGGTCGAGGTTTATGCCGTGCCGTCTCTTCAACTCCAGCGTGGCGTCCTCCAGCGCGAACAGTTCCTCGGAGGAGAAATAAACCGTGATCTTCTGGTCGTGTTTGACCCGGCCCGTCGCCACGGGCCGGGACGGTTTCCGCTGTTCCGGTTGTGTGCGTTTCCCGGGTTTTTCCTTCGGTTCCGGTTGCGGGGCCTGAGTGGCCGGGGTCACCGGCTCCGGGGCCTTTGTGGGGCGGAACAGTTCGCTCGCCCCGGGCAGGCTCGCCCTTTTGTTCACCGGCACTTCCTCAGCACCTCTCGCGCCAGCATCCGGTAGGCGTCGGCTCCCTTGGAGGCCGACGCGTAGGTGGTGATGGGTTCACCTGCGACGGTGGTCTCGGGGAACTTCACGGTGCGCCGGATGACGGTGTGGAAGACGTCGTCGTCGAAGGCCTGGACGACTCGTTCCAGCACCTCTCGGGAATGGAGGGTCCGCCCGTCGTACATGGTGCCGAGGATACCGAGGATCTTCAGGTTCGGGTTGAGCCGGTCGGAGACCTTGGAGATGGTATCGGTCAGCAACGCGATGCCGCGCAGGGCGAAGAACTCGCACTCCAGCGGCATGATCACGTAATCGCTGGCGGTCAGGGCATTGATGGTCAGCAACCCGAGGCTGGGGGCGCAGTCGACGAGAATGAAGTCGTACTCGCCGCGCAGCGGCTCCAGCAGCCGGCTGAGGGTCTGTTCACGCGCCACCTCGCTGACGAGCTGCACCTCGGCGGCGGACAGGTCGATGTTGCTGGGGAGGATGTCCATCCCCTCGACGGAGGTGGGTTGGATCACCTCGTCCGCCATGTACTCGCGGGAGAGCAGGAGGTTGTAGACGCTGCGTTCCAAGGTGTGGGGGTTGACGCCGAGCCCCACGGAAAGCGACCCCTGCGGGTCGAAGTCGACCAGCAGCACCTTGTGTCCGAGTTCCACCAGCGCGGCCCCCAGGTTGATGGTGGTGGTGGTCTTCCCGACCCCGCCCTTCTGGTTGCACATCGAGATGATGACGGCGTGCATGTCCCGGCCGGGTGCGGGTGGCGCGGGAACGGGTAGATCCGGAACGGGCCGCCCGGTGGGCCCGAGTTCCTCGGGAAGGGTTGACTCCGCAGGAGCGTCGGGAACCTTGAACAGCTCGTCGGCCACTTCGCCTCCTATAAATGTCGACAAGTCCATCCTAGCGATGCCGGGGCCGCCGCGCTTGCGCTTCGGGGATCGCGTCGGCCCGGAGATTCGTCAGGCGGCCATCGCGGGAGCTCCGGCCGCCCAATGCCCGCATGCGCCGGCTCGGTCGGTGCCTGGTTCCTCATCTCGCCCGCGGGTGCGCCTCCAGGTAGACCTCGCGGAGACGGTCCACGGTCACGAGGGTGTAGATCTGCGTGGTTGCCACCGATGCATGCCCGAGCAGTTCCTGCACCACCCGCACGTCGGCACCGCCCTCGAGGAGGTGGGTTGCGTAGCTGTGCCGCAGCGAGTGGGGGGAGACCTCCGTCCCGATTCCCGCAGTCCTGGCACATCTGGAGACGATGGTGAACGCCGAGTTGCGCGACAGGCGCCTCCCGAGGGTGTTCAGCAGCAGTGCTCCCCCGCCGTCACCCTTGACAGCGAGCCCCGGGCGAGCCCGCACCAGGTAAGCGTCGAGAACCTCCCTGGCGAAGCTGCCGAGGGGAACCACCCGTTCCTTCCCGCCCTTGCCCCTGAGCTTCAGGCCCGCGCCCTCGTCCGCCATGGCTATGGTGGCGTCGTCGACGTCGAGTCCCGTGATCTCCGAGATCCGGGCGCCCGTGCCGTAGAGAAGCTCCAGCAGGGTGGCGTCCCGCAACCCGATGGGATCCTCCCGGTCGGGGGTGGCCAGCAGCCTCTCGATCTCGGCGACGCTGAGCGCCTTGGGGAGTCGTTTGCCCAGTTTGGGAACCTGGATCTCGGCGGCGGGGTTCTCGGAGGTCATTTTCTCCTCGTGGGCGAAGGCGTGGAGGTTCCGCACACTGACGAGGGCCCGCGCCACCGAGGCCCCCTTGAGTTCCGCGGCCAGTTCACGGACGTGTTCGCTGATCTCCACGGGGCTCACATCCCCGAGGTCGGTCACGCCCCGGTCCGCGAGGAAGGAGAGGTAGCGTTCCAGGTCACGGCGATAGGCGGCCACGGTGTTGGCCCGCAGTCCCCGTTCCACGCGCACGTGTGCCAGATACTGCTCCAGCGCGTCCTCGGCCGCGCTCACTCAGCGACCGGCCCTGATCGGCCACGGCGCATCGGCGGGACGCAGCTGGCCGATGCGCCCGGACAGCCTGGCGGTTTCGAGGGCCAGGATTCCCGCCACCAGCGTCGGGGACTGGCACTGCCCCGCCAGCACCGCCGCCACCAGGTCCTCGCGCTGAACCCATTCGGAACGCATGTGCGCCTCCTCGCCCTCCAGGACGAAGCCGTCCGGGCGGGAAGTGTTGCGTGGGTCGCGGGCCAGGTAGATCCGCAGCGATTCCTCGCAGGCCCCCGGGGTGGTGGTGATGTCCACCAGGACGTTCCAGCGCCCGGCGGCCAGTTCGGCCTCCTCCGCGAGTTCCCGCCGCGCCGCCGCCACATGGTCCTCGCCGGCCATGTCGAGTAGCCCGGCCGGGATCTCCACCAGTTCATACCTCACGGGGTGCCGGTACTGGCGCACCACCGCTATGGTGTCGTGTTCCTCATCCCAGCAGACCACCGCCACCGCGCCGGGATGGGTCAGGTACTGGCGTGTGATGACCTCCCCGGAGGGGGTGGCTATGGTCTCGTCGACGAACGCGGAAACGCGCCCTCTCCCCAGCTCGACTCGTTTCCTGACCTCCCACGCGACGGGTCGATCCCAGCTCATCCGGTTCCTCCTGGCTGCCGTTCTGGTGCGGCGTCATCCGTCCCGCACCCATCAGACGCTACAGCCACCTGCCAGTCCGGTTTCGGCCAGGGCGGCACGGGTCTGGTCGTTGACCGTGGCCACCCAGTCGTCGGCGTCCCTGCCGCCCTCGACGGGAATGCGGGCGAAATCACCCGGAAGGTCACGGAACCCGGCCAGGTCCAGCAGGGATGTGCCGTCGCTGAGTGAGGTTTCTGGCAGCGTCCTCCAGGCCAGCGAGTAGAGGGTCACGGGGTTGCGTGGCAGCCGCCCCTGCAGGGCCCGGAACACCTCGCCGCCACGTCGCTGCCGCCCCGCTGCACCCTCGGGATCGGCGGTCCAGGTGCCGTCGACGAGGATCTCCCCCTGCCTGCTGCGCACGAAACCGAGCGCCGTACGCCCGTCGAGCCGCTGGGTTCCCGCGGGCAGGTCTATGTGCGCGTGTTCGTCCCGCAACGGATGCTCCAAAGTGACGTCCACTCCCCCGACCGCGTCGACGAGGGTGACGAATCCGCGCAGGTTCACCACGACCACGTGATCCACGGGCATGGCAAGGCTGCGGCACAGGCCGTCCACGAAGGCCTGCGGGCCGCGCAGCCAGCTGGTGGCCAGGCGGTCGTATTCGTTGGGGGCGACCTCGACGACGAGGTCGCGGGGAATGCTCGCGGCACGGATCTGTCCTCCCTGCCGGTGCAGGGCAAGGATCAGGTCGGCGCGGGCACCGTGTTCGTCGCCGAGTTCCCCGAAGTCGGTGGTGCCCTCGGGTGCCAGGGAGCGGTCGTCGATCCCGACCACCAGGAGGGTGCGCCCGTCGTCCCGCGATGCGTGGAGCCTCACGTCCAGGCGGTTCGCCCGGGCATTCAGCAGCGCCCCCGCGGTGACCATGCCGACCACCACCGCGAGGATCAGCACCCCGGGTTTCCAGATCCACCCGGGAACGGCAAACCGCCCCGGGCCTTCCGGCACGGGGCGGTTGCTGGTCGGATCAGATTGCGGCACCGGTGCGAGGCAGACCGGGCTTGTTCTTCTTCCCGCCGTTGTCTCCGGGCTGGCCGCTCTTCTTCAGGTCGTCCTTGTTGACGATCGTGACGTTGGCCAGGCCAACCTCGTTGTCGTTCTTGACGACGACGTAGTGGCTGCTGCCGGGGGTCACGTCGCCGCTGAGGACTGCGTTCAGCTGGGCGGAACCGTCAGCGGCAACGGTGGTCTTGCCGAGCGGGTAGGGCTTGGAGTAGAGCGTGACATCGAGCTCCTGGCCGGCGGTGAAACCGGTGGCTCCAACCGCGATGTTCCCGCCGGGAGCGGCCTTGCGAGCCACGCCGTCGCCGGTGACGGTGACCTGCGGGCCGACGGCCTTGGTCAGGTCAACGGTGATGGTGGTGTTGGTGGACTGGTCCTGGTAATCGAAGCAGGTCAGCGACGTCGGGGTCTGCCCCTGGGTGCTGGTGATCATGTACCCGAACTCGGACGGCTGGTCCTTCAGGTTGATGGTCTCGGTCTTCCACTCACCGACCTTGATGACCGCCTTCGCGGTGTGCTCGGGGCACTTGGCCGCGAGATAGGCCGAGGAATCACCCTGGGCGGTGTTGACAGCACGGACCGTCAGCGAAGGCGCGACGCCGTCATCGGCGGAGGCCTGGTTGATCCCGGTGAACCCGGCGAAGGCCAAGGTCAAGGCGGCTGCCCCGGCAAGGACACGCTTCTTCATTTATCTTCCCCTCTGTTTCGCGCGGCCCAGTGCCACGCACGCGACTTACGCTATACCATTGATGGCCCATTCGGATAGCCGAAAGGTCGCCTCAACAGATGCCACCTGCCGCGGTCACCCTTGCTCCGCGCCGGGCAAAGCCGTTCCCCGGATGTGGGCGGTCCGGCGCTATCTCTACCGCATGCCGGGACACCAACTGCCACACCGCCCCGTCTTTAACGCGGTTCACAAGGGGGTTTACCGAAGATGAAACCGCCGGTCAGTGTCCCGTCCGGGGCAGGCCGGGTTTTAGCGCCACCCGTTTCGCCGGCATCTGCCCACCGGTTTTCCACGCCTTTCCCCGCTGCCCGCTCCCGGATTGTGCGGATCCCTCAGTGGCGGAGGTATCATTCTTCGCCCCGGATTTGTTCTTCAGGATGAAAGAGAAAATCGCCCGCTGCGCATTCTTGGCCCGAACCGTCAGGTGATGCTTTCCGGGCGTGGCATCATCGGGAATCTTCGCATCCACGTCGGCGCTGCCATCCGAATTCGTGGTGCCGGTCCCGATCCTGACGGGCTTGGAGTGCATGTACACCTCGAATTCCTGGTTCGGGGCGAATCCCTTGAGGGATACCTTGATCGTTCCGCCGGGCTGGAAACCCTGCTGGTCGCTCGTGGCGGTGACGGTTGGCTCGGTCGGCTGGTCCGCGTCGACAGCGACGCCGCTGCTCACCGCCTCCCCGTCCGAGTACTTGCAGGTCGCCACCACGTACTGCTGGCCCGTTGCTTCGTAGATGTGTTCGAAGGTGCCGTCGTTCTCCAACGTCACGGCCACTTCCTTCTCAACGTCCGGCGCCTCGCCCGATTCATCCTCCGGGGCCTTGGTCTCGGCCGTTCTCTCCTCGACGGCCTCCGGCTGCGGCACCTTATCGGAGAAGAAGCGCAGGACGGCCCCGGACGCGTTGCCACTGCACCGTCCTCCGAGCCACACTGGGGATGTGCCGTCCGCCTTGGCGCCGACGGCGTACAGGCTCAGGGTTGCAGAACCCTCGGCCCGCGCGGCGGGGGCCGTCAATGTGCCCAGCCCGAGACCCAGGACCGAAATACCGACCAGGATCCGTTTTCTCATGCCCGTTCCTCCCCGGTGCACGCACCTTGGCGCACCACGGGAGGAAAGGCTATCCGAAAGTTAGTATCCGCCACAACCGGGCTGACGAAAGACGCAACCGTCACCCCTCAGTCCTGCGCACCCGCAGGTCCGCCTTGTTCCATTCCTTCACGAGATCCGGCAGGGATTGGGGATGCACCGCGACCGTGAGATCGATCAGGACGGTGGTTTCGAAACCGGCCAGCGCGGCATCACGGGCCGTGGCATTGACGCAATAGTCGGCGGCTATTCCGCAGACATCGACCTCGGTCACGCCGCGTTTCCTCAGGAAATCCTCCAAGGGTTCGCCGGTGGCCTCGTCGGTTCCTTCGAAACCGGAGTAGGCGGCCTCGTTGCGCCCCTTCAGGAACAGGCCGTCCCACTTCGTGAAGACCAACCCGGGATGCTGCTGCGCACCGGGGGTACCCGCTACGCAGTGCGGCGGCCAGGAGTCCTTGAAATCCGGGGAGTCACTGAAGTGCCCGCCCGGATCCACGTGGTGGTCCCGGGTGGCAACCACCACGTCGTAGCTGTGTTCCCCCGACAGCAGCCGGTTGATTCTCCCGGCCACATCCGCCCCCCCGGCCACGGCGAGGGCCCCTCCCTCGCAGAAATCACGTTGTACATCGACTACCACCAGTGCACGGCTCATGCCGATCACCTTATCCGGCCCTTTCGGCGCGTGCACTCCTGATCAGTTCCTCCGCATGCCTCAGCCCGGCATCAGAGTCCCCGCTGCCGCTCATCATCCGGGCCAGTTCGGCGGCGCGTTCCCCCTCACCGAGGGGAGTGACGTCCGAGGTCGTGACCTGCCCGTCGCTGGACTTGGCGATCACGAAATGCTGATCGGCGAACGCCGCAACCTGCGCCAGGTGGGTCACCACTATCACCTGGCCGTCCGCGGCGAGCCGTTTCAGTCTTCTGCCGATCTCCAGGCCGACGGCACCGCCGACACCGGCGTCCACCTCGTCGAAGACGAAGGTGTGTCCCGGGGACTGGCCCGCGAGCACCACCTCGAGTGCCAGTCGGACGCGGGAGAGTTCCCCGCCGGAGGCGACCTTTCCCAGCGGACCGGGAGCGGAACCGGGGTTGGCGGTGAACACCAGCTCGATCCGGTCCGTGCCGTGGGGGCCGCGCGGGGCCTTTGTGACGGCGAACTCCAGCCTGGCATGCGGCATCGCCAAGGCCTTCAGTTCGGCGGATGCGAGTTCCGCGAACCTGCCCGCGGCCTCCCTGCGAACCCGGGAGATCCCTGCCGCCGCGGCGTCGAGGGCCGCATCGAGGACGGCGGCCCGTTCCCGCAGTTCCTCGATCCGGTCGTCGGCCCCGTCGAGTTCGGCCAGCCGCTCGGTTGCCCGCCCCGCCCACTCGAGCACCTCTGCGACGTTGTTGCCGTACTTGCGGGTCAGGGCCGCGAGCTGGCCGCGGCGATCGGCGACGGCCTCCTGCCTGAGCGGATCGGCGACGAGGTCCGCGGCATGGCTGGCGACGTCCTGGGCGAGGTCGGTCAGCAGGTAGTTCGTCTCGGTGATGCGCCGCGCCAGGTCCGTGGCGCCCGGGTCGCGTTCGGCGAGCGTCTCGAGGGCCTTGCGTGCGGCCCCGACAAGCCCGAGCACGCTGGGGGCGTCGAGATCCTCCTCCGATCCACTCAACGCAACCCGCGCGGTCATCGCCAGGGCCTTGAGGTCGTCCGCATCGGCCAGGCGCACCGCCTCCGCGGCCAGTGCCTCGTCCTCCCCCTCCCCGGGGTTGACGGCCGCGATCTCCTCCAACCCGAAACGCAGCACGTCGATCTCCCGGGCCCGGTTCATCGCATCGGCCTCGAGCCCCGCGAGTTCCTCGGTGATCCGGCGGTGTTCCGCGAAGTCTCGGCGGTAGTCCTCCAGCGCAGCCGGTGCCGCGAAGGCGTCGAGCAGTTCCCGTTGCCTCTCCGGGGTGGAGAGCCGGGTCTGTTCGGACTGGCCGTGGATCGTCGCCAGGTCGGTCATCAGACCGGCCGCGGCGGACACGGGGACCTGCACCCCGCCGACCGTGGCGCGGGAACGTCCCTGGGAGGAGATCTGCCGGAGGGTGACGAGTTCCACTCCGTCGTCGAGGTCACCGCCGAGGGCCTCGACCGCCTCGGCCGTGTTCTCGCCGATCTCCCAACGCCCCTGCACGAGCGCCCTGTCCTGCCCGTTCCTGACCAACGACGCGTCGGCCCGGGCCCCCAGCAGCAGGCCGAGTCCTGCGACGATCATCGTCTTGCCTGCGCCCGTTTCTCCCGTCAGGGCGGTGAGCCCGGGGCCCAGCGGCAGGACGGCCTCCGCCACCACCCCGAGCGAATTCAAACGAAGCTCTGTCAGCATGTTCACCTCCGGGGTGGGCGTCGCCAGCCGTCGATCGGCAGCTTGAACTTCCGCACCAGCCTCGTCGTGAAATGCTGCTCGGAGAGCCGGGCCAGGCGCAGCGGATGCCCGCTGGCCCTGACCGCCACCCGCTGCCCGGGCTCCACCTCGAAGCTTCGCCTGCCGTCGCACCAGATGATGCCCTGCGGCACGGGACCACCCAGCTCGAGGGAGACGTGCGAGTCGGGTGAGAGCACCATGGGCCTGTTGAACAGGGCGTGGGCGGACAGGGGCACCAGCAGTATCGCCTGCACCTCGGGCCACACGACGGGTCCGCCACCGGAGAACGCGTAGGCGGTGGATCCGGTGGGTGTGGCCACCAGCACTCCGTCGCATCCCCACCGGGAGAGCGGGTGGGCGTCGACGTGCACGAGGACGTTCAGCATCTTCTCCCGCATCAGTTTCTCCAGCGACACCTCGTTGACGGCGAACGAGGACCACAGGATCTTCCCGGATGCATTGGCCACATCGACCCGCAGGACCAGGCGCTGCTCGGTTTCGTAGCGTCCGTCGATCACCGCCTGCGGCAGCGATGTGAGGTCCGAGGTTTCCAGCTCCGCCAGGAAACCTACGTGCCCGAGGTTGACCCCCAGCAATGGGACGTCCAGGGGCTGGGCCCATTCCGCGGCACGCAGAAGGGTGCCGTCCCCCCCGAAGACGACCGCCAGCTCCGCCGGTTTCCCGTCGATGGATTCGAGATCTGCTCCGGGAACGAGCTCCCTCAGGCGCTCCACGTCATCGGAGAAACTCAGGAACCTGAAGCCGGGCATCTGGCTCATGAAAGCTGTTGCCGCCTCCAGGGCCTCGGGGCGTTCCGGGTGCAGCAGCACGGCGACGGTTCGGGTTTCCACGGTCATCAAGGGTAATAAGCGCCGTGAACCGAGCACAATCGAATGAAGAACTCCTGATTGCCGCCGGCACCGGGAAGCCGGCTGGGACCACGCCAGTCGCAACCCCACCCGAGAACACCGGCGGCCTCGACAACGGCATCCACGGTTTCCTCACGCAGCCGGGGGTCACGAACCACCCCACCCGCACCGAGGCGTTCCTTTCCCACCTCGAACTGCGGTTTCACCAGAAGCAACGCCACCCCGCCGGGGCGGATGACCCCCAGCAGTGATGGCAGCAGGAGCTTCAGGGAGATGAACGAGACGTCCCCGACCACTACGTCGACGGGTTCACCGTCCAGATCGGCGAGGCTGAGATCGCGCAGGTTCAGGCCCTCCCGGACCCGCACGCGCGGATCAGAACGAATCGGCGCCGCCAGTTGATGATGCCCGACGTCGACGGCGTAGACCAGGTCCGAACCGTGCTCCAGCGCCACCTGCGTGAATCCGCCGGTGGATGCCCCGGCATCGAGCACGCGCCCGTGCAGGCTGGTTCCGGAATCCGCGATCGCCCCCAGGAGTTTGTGGGCGGCACGGGAAACCCATTTCTCGGTGTCGGCGGAGATCTCGGTGGAGGCGTCGACGTTCATCGCCGGTTTCTGCGCTAGGGCTCCGGCCACCCTGACCCGCCCCTCCACCACCAGCCGGGTGGCCTGGGTGCGGGACCGTGCCAGGCCGCGGGCCACGAGGGCCCGGTCCAGCCTCACCGGTTCGTCCCGGACCTAGGTTCCTCCCGACGCCCCGGCCCGGGGTTGAGGGCCTCCGCGAGCACCTGATGTGCCGCGTCAAGGCGGGCAAGGGCGTCGTCGACCGGCAGTTCCCCCAGATCGTCGATTCCTGCCAGGGCCTCTTCTATCGCCTGCAGACGCTGCACATCGCCCGGGGCGGCGTCGCGGGGGGTGGGGTTCGTCATCGCAGCAGGTCCAGCCTTGCCAGCAGGTCGGCTCCCTCGGCGTTGAACCTCCAGATGGCGTGCAGCACGCACCACAGCAGATCGAGTTGTCCCTCAATGTCATCCGGGACGACGTCCGCCACGACCCTGCCGTCTATCATCCACGCCTCCGCCACCCCGCAGCGGAACCCGTTCCCGATGATCTCCGCCTCACGGGCCGGCGCCAGCAGGGCCGAGACGTCGTACCCGATGTGGGTGGGGCGGCCGATGGGGTCGGCCTCGGCGAGGTCGTACTTTCCGTGCGCCCCCGTGAACACGAAGAGCGAGTCCATTCGGACGTTCCCCGCGCCGACGATGTCCGTGTCGATGCGGTCTCCGATGAAGATCGGGTGCCGCGCCTCGAGACGCAGCACAGTCTCGTCGAGGAGCGGCCGGAACGGTTTGCCCGCCATCGACGGCCGGAACCCGACGCAATCCGCTATCAGGTCGACCTGCGCGCCGCAGCCCGGCAGGATTCCGCGCTCGGTCGGGCGGGTCTGGTCCGGGTTCGTGGCGAACCACGCCGCTCCCCTCTGGACGGCGATGGCACCGAGCTCCAACAGGCTCCAGGGAAGCTGCGGATGGTAGCCCTGCACGACGGCCACCGGGTTCTCCTCCAGGGTCGAGACCGGAACGAAACCGCCCTCGGCGAGCTGGGAGGCGAGCGCGTCGGTGCCGACCACCAGCACCTTCGCCCCCACCGGGAGTTCCCCGCGGAGCATACGCACCGTGGCCTGGGTCGAGTTGACCACATCCGAGTCGTCAGCCTGGATCCCGAGCTCCCGCAGGTGCTCGGCCACTGCGGCCGGGGTGCGTGCCGCGTTGTTGGTGACGAAACCCAACCGGGTTCCAATCTCGCGCAGCCTCGCCAATGCGCTCGTCACCCCGTCGATGGCGTTCGGACCGAGATAGACCACCCCGTCGAGATCGAACAGGGCGGCGTCGTAGCTCGACACGAGCGCCTTCACTCCCGGCTCCCGTCGATCTCAGCGAGCACTTCGGCGATTTCCTCCTCGGGGCTGACCAGGTCGATCACCTGGGTTTCTATCGCGTCCTCCATGTCGACCACTTCGGTTTTCTCGTCAACCGTTTCGGGTTCTTCGTCGGGAACTGGTTCCAGGTCGAAGTCCTCGGGCAGGGTGATGCCGTCCAGGGAGGCGAGCCGCTCCGTGACCTCGAGTTGGTTCTCGGGGTCCATCCGGGCCGCCGACTCGAACCATTCCCGGGCCGCATCGAGCCGGCCCTCGCGTTCCAACAGGTCTGCGTAGGCGTAACGCAGGCGTGCCTGCCCGAGTTTCGGGCCGATCCGGTGGGATATCGCCGCCTTAAGCAGCCGCATCGCCTCGCCGCGCTGCCCGAGATCGCTGCGAATCCCCGCCTCGACGAGGATGCACTCGATGCGGAGCCCCAGCTTCTTGGTTCCGGGGTCCAGGCTCGCCAGCAGTTCCAGCGCCTCGCGATGCCTTCCCAGGGCGCGTTCGCAGTCCGCGAGCACGGGAAGGAGTTCGTCCCCCCCGTTCATTCTTCTGATGGCCCGGAACTCCCGCAGGGCGATGTCGTAGTGACCGGACAGGTAGGCCGTCTCGGCGGCGGCCTCCCGAACCACCGGTAGACGCCCGGCTCGCCTCCGGGCGGCTTCCGCGTGCCGGTAGGCCAGTTCCGGGTCGACATCCAGCAGTTCCCCTGCGGCGAGGATGTGGGCCCCCACCGTGTTGGCCAGGTCCTTCGGGAGGCCTTTCAGTTCCGCACGCACGCTGGCTGGCAGCATCGACTCATCGAAGTTATCGGGTGTCGGGGGTTCGTTCTGCGCCGGGGCCGTTCCCGGTTTCGGCACGCGCTTTTCCCGTTCGTCGCCGGGGTTTTCTCTCCGGAAGTCTCTCCGTCCTTCCCGGGAATCGCGCCGGTCGCCGCGTCCTTCCCGGAAGTCACGCCGCTCACCACGGTCATTCCGGGAGTCCCGAGGAACCCGTGAGCCGCGGTTCCCATCCGTGCCGGACGGCTTCGGCCGTCCCTGTTTCCATCCCCCCCGGGAATTGCCCCTATCGTCTCCGGTCTGGTCCTGGCGGCGGGAACCTGCGTCACGGTCGCGTCCGCTCTGATGCCACGGCGTCCGATCGCGTCCTCCCTGCCGTTTGCGGTCGCTTCCCCCCTTGCCTCGCCCGGCTTCCCAAGCGCGGCCCCCGGACCTGGCGGTGCCTTGCCGGTCGCGGTCGTCGCGGCGCCGGTCGCGGCCCCCGTTCCGGGAATCGTCCCTCGGGGATTTTCCTTCAAAACCCATGACCTGATTCTCCCAAAGCCGGACTGAGAACCCAACTTCATCGTTCCCCTGGTCGCGGGATTTCCGGGTACTGGCTGCCCCGAAGATGATTGAGCTGGTTCGTGATCCACCGTGGGTGGGAAGCGGATCCCCTGCCACGGAGCTCCTTCCCGCGCGAATCACCGCGGATGATCGGGGAGCGACCAATCCCTCGTGCACAGATCGGGGTGAAACCGGAGCGGCCGCTGGGTGGTGGTTTTTGGTGGGGGTGTGGTTGTGCCCCCACAACTGGTGGGTTG